>Ga0209118_1000003_pt1:275000-290991 | contig 290991 bp, 279 predicted proteins | sample BlaSpr_A8_Ref_M1_FD_187988 | JGI IMG/M metagenome (GOLD analysis project Ga0209118, IMG submission 187988) | Forest soil microbial communities from Thunder Bay, Ontario, Canada - Black Spruce, Ontario site 2_A8_Ref_M1 (SPAdes) (version 2) | ecosystem: Environmental > Terrestrial... | reverse complement strand
TTCGAGCTTCGCTCGGAACGCTACATTTAATTACGATAAAGGCACGGACCTAAAGGTCCGTGGCTACATTTTCCGGGGCTAAAGCCCCGGCACTACAAATTCAAAATAACACGTCCGGGGCAAAAGCCCCGGCACTACATTTAAGAACGCTACATTTAGGTGGCCACATCCTCCAAGAGGCCCATTAGGGTACGCATACGCTGTCTGTCGTTCACCAAATCCGACGATGGGCCGTCGTACACCACGCGGCCGTCATCCAACACATACGCCCGACTCGAGATCTTCAGCGCCAGCAGCGCGTTTTGCTCGACGAGCAAGATCGAGACGCCGTGCGCCTTGAGCTCTTCGAGCGTCCGATACAAGTCGATGACCACGATCGGCGCTAAGCCTTGCGAGGGTTCGTCGACGAGCAGCAACGTCGGATTTCCGACGAGCGCGCGGCCGATCGCCAGCATCTCCTGCTCGCCGCCCGAAAGCCGGCCCGATTTGCGATCGCGCAGCTCCTTGAGTTTCGGGAAGCGCTTGAGCACCGCGGGGATATTCCATGCACCGTCACCGGTACCGCGCTCCGCAAGCTGCAGGTTCTCAGTGACCGTCAGAGCGGCGAACACCCGCCGCCCCTCGGGCACGTAGCCGACGCCGCAGCACGCGATCTGGAACGGAGCCTTTCGCTGCACGTCTTGGCCGTTGAAGCGAATACTGCCGCTCTTCGGCGGCGTGAGTCCAAGAATGCTGCGCAACGTCGTCGTCTTGCCGGCTCCATTGAGTCCGAGCAACGCCACGATTTCCCCGGCTTCGACGCGCAGCGATACGTCGCGCAGGATATGACTGCGTCCGTAATACGTGTTGATGCGATCGACTTCGAGCAGGTCAGACACTGGCGACCTCTTCGGTTCCCAGGTAGGCGTCGCGAACCGCCGGATCCGCTAGCACGCTGGTCGGCACGCCGCGCGCGATCACGCGACCGCGTTCCATGACGGTGACCTCATCCGCCAGCGCGGATACAAAGCGCATATTGTGCTCCACGAACAGCACCGTGAGCCCAAGCCTCGTGTGCAGGTCGCGGATCACGCTCAAAATGCCGTCCGTTTCGGCTTCGGCGAGACCGGCCGTCGGCTCATCGAGCATGACCAGCTGCGGCGAAACCGATAGGCTCATCGCGATCTCGACCAAGCGCTGGCTGCCGTGCGAGAGCAGCGACACGATTTGGTCGCGCGCCTTGCGCAGGTTGACGAAACCGAGCAGCTCGTCGATGCGTTCGTCGACCGCGCGGCGCTGCGCGGCCGAGAGAGGCCGGAAACGTTGCGCCAACGATTTTTGGCTGTTGACGCCGATGGCGAGATTCTCGGTGACGCTGAGCTCGGGGAAGATGCTCGGCGTTTGGAAGGTGCGGCTGATGCCCATGCGCACGCGCACGTGGTTCGGCGCGCGGGTGATGAGCTGCCCGCGAAAGTAGACTTCGCCGGCGTCGGGCATGAAGTAGCCAGTGAGCGCGTTGAACAGCGTCGTCTTACCGGCGCCGTTGGGACCGATGATCGCCTGCAGGTCACCGGGCTGCACCGACAGACTCACCTGATCGACGGCTTTCACGCCTCCGAACGAGAGCGAGACCTCGCGCGCTTCCAGCAGCGCTCCTGCTACGGCCGTGCTCATGGCGTCTTGGCCTCGGCTACGGTTACGGCTACGGTGCGGCGCTGGCGCAACGCGAGGCCCAAGATGCCGCGCGGGAAGAGCAAGACGCATGCCACGAACATCCCGCCGATGATGATCTGCCAGGCGTGCGTCCAACTGCTCAGCACGTTCTGGCCGATCACGTAGATGGCGCTGCCGAGCAGCGGCCCCCAAAACGTTCCCGATCCGCCGAGCACCACCATCATGACGAAGTCGCCGGATTGGTGCCAATCGAGCAACAGCGGATAAGCGAACTCTATGGACATCGCATAGAGCGCGCCGGCGATGCCGGCAACGAAGCCGGAAATCGCGAGTGCTCCGAAGATGAAGCGATCGCTGTTGAGCCCGAGATAGCGCACCCGCACCTCGTTCTGTCCGATGGCCACGAGGGTTCGGCCGAAGGGCGAACTCACGACGTACCACAGTCCGAGCATCACGAGCCCGAAAATCGCCAGCACGAAGTAGTAGAAGAAATATTCATGCGAGCCGGCGCTCCAGGAACCGATGCGCAGCAGCGGTCGGGTCACCGTCATGCCGTCCTCGCCGCCGGTGATGTTGGTCATGCGGTAGGCGATGAAGTAGAACACTTGTCCGAAAGCGATGGTCAGCAGCGCGAAGTAGATGCCGCGCCGCCGTATCAGAAACGGCGCGAGCACGAGCGCTCCGACGAGTCCGGCGATCGAGCCGACGGCGATCGCCAGCAAGAAATTCGGCTTGATGTATTGCACGAACAGCGCCGCTCCGTATGCGCCCAAGCCGAAGAACGCAGCGTTGCCGAATGCCATGGTGCGCGTGTAGCCGACAAGCAGGTTGACGCTGGCGGCCGCCAAGCCGAAGAGCAGCACGGTCACGCCGAGGGTGATGTCCAGCTTCGCGAGCGGCATGAGCATCGGCAGCGCGAGCAGCAATAGCGCGAGGACAGACAAGCCGAGGATCGTCCGCCAGCGGCTCATCCGAATAGACCCTCTTCGCCGAAAAGCCCGCGCGGCCGGATGAGCAGCACGACCGCCATCATCAGGTACATGACCAGTTCCGAGGCGACGGGTATGTACAGCGTCGCGACGCTCACCGCCACGCCGATGAGCAGACCTCCCACGATGCTGCCGGTCAGGCTGCCCATGCCGCCGATCACGACGGTGATGAACGCGGGCATGAGCAAGTTGTTGCCCATGTTCGGGTTCAGACCGAGCAAGCCGGCGGCGAACACGCCGGCCACGCCTGCGAGCAGAATGCCGATGGCGAAGTTCGCCATGTACAAAAGCTGGGTGTTGATGCCGAGCGCCGCCAGCATCTCGGAATCTTGCACGGCCGCGCGCAAACGCAGACCGAGCCGCGATCTGTAGAGAAAGACCACGAGGGCCGCCATCACGACCAAGAGCACAACGGCGATCACCAACCGGTAACTGGGCAGCGGCGCACCAAAGACGTTGGTCGCGCCGAGCAAGTAGGTGGGCGGCCCAAACGGCACCGCGCTTGGCCCCCAGATGAGGCGATAGGTCTCTTCGGCGATGAGCGACAAGCCGAACGTGAGCAGCAGACTGTAGATAGGCAGTCGTTTGTAGAGCGGCGACACCAACAACCGCTCGGTGAGGATGCCCACGACCATCGTGAGCAAGGCCGCAATGATCAATGCGTACCAAAAATTCGTGCCGCGGCTGACCAGCGTGAAAGCGAGGTAGCCTGCGAGCGTCATGAATGAACCGTGCGCCATGTTGATGGTGCCGGTCAGGTTCATGATCAGCGACAGGCCTATCGCGACGATCGCGAAGAATGCGCCGAGGACGATGCCGTTGACGAGTTCCGGCAGGAGGCGTTCGAGCATAGGTTCGGGGAGCGGCGCGTGCCGCTCCCCGCTTCCTTTAGGACGGGAACGACATCGTGCAGATGGTGGATTGTTCTTGGACGGTCTTTTCGATGGCGTCCGCCGGCTGTACGTCCTTGAGGTCGAAGATGTCCAGCGGATCACCGGGAGTCCCGGCGGCGCGCACATCGCCGAACCACATCGGCCACATCAGCTGATGGTCCTCGTTGCGATAGTAGCCGTCGGTCGCGCACAGCGCGTTGAAGTGCGTACCGGCGATCGCCTTGGCGATCTTCACCGCGTCGGTCGAGTTGGCTGTCTGGATCGCCGTTGCCATGCGATTGGCCGTGATGTAGCCGAATGCGCTGCGCGCGGTCGGCGGTTCTTTGTGCTGCGCCATGTACTTCCTGACGAACTCGTGCGCGTAGTTGTTTTTGCCGAGCACGAGAGCGCTTTTGTAGTACCATTCGAAGCCGAAGCTGCCGACGCGCGCTTCTTGGGGCAGCGGCCAGAACGTCTCAAGTTCGGCTTGCGGGCCCGCGATCGGGATGCGCTTGGACAATCCCATCGAGTTGGCTTGCTTGAGCGCGTTGGTCAAGTCGTCGCCCTGCACCATCAGCAAGAGGCACGACGGCGCTGCGCTCTGCACTTTCGTCAGATACGCGCTGAAGTCGGCGGTGCCCAATGGCGTGAGATCCGTGCCGACGATGGTGACGCCGAGTTTTTTCTCGAGATCTCTGTACCCGTCCAGCAACGCGTGGCCATACGCATAGTCGGGCGCGATGAAATACCACTTCTTGCCGTAGAGCTTGCTGATCGAGAAGCCCGTGGCGTGGGTCTCCATCCACGTGCTGTGGCACGTGCGGTAGGTGGTCCAGTGACAGCTCTTGCCGGTGACCGCATCCGTGTGGCCGCCTGCGTCGATGAACGGGATGCCGAGTTCGAAGGCGACGTTGCTCACCGCCACCGACACCGCGCTGTTGACGGTGCCCATGAGCGCAACGACTTTGTCTTCGCGGATGAGCTTGCGCGCTTTTTCGACCGAAATGCCCGGATTGTTGGCGTTGTCTTCGACGACAAGCTCGAGCTGCCGTCCGAGGACGCCGCCCTTTTTATTCCACTCGTCTAGCGCCATCTGATAGCCGCGAATTTGGTTGCGCGCGGGGGTCGCGTAAACGCCGGTGATTTCTTCGTCCACGCCGATCTTGAGGGTGTCGGCGCCGGCGGCCCGTTGGGGGATGAATGCCGGCGCTCCGGCGGAAAGAGCCACGCCTGCGGCGCCGACTAGTTTGAGAAAAGAATCTCGATTAAGTCGCGACTTGGACATGCTGCCCTCCTTAAAAGGTAATCCCCCCGGTTCGCGCGCTTATGACCGTTTCCCGCCAGGCTTCCCCGGAGGGGTTCGGACGGGGCGAGGGGGCGCTTGCGTCGGACGGGGAAGCGTCAGCCATGATCGGCAACCTCATCGGCGCGCGTTGGGTTCGGCCGGAGCGAGAGACGCTGCCTGTCTACGACCCCGCGACCGGCGAGACGATCGAACGCGTGCCGCTTTCCACCGCGGACGACGTGGCGCTGGCCGTGGAAGCCGCTGCTAAGGCGTGGTCCGCTTGGTCGCGCGCGGCCGTCACTGAACGCGTGCGGCTGATGTTCCGCTTCAAGGCTCTCTTGGAATCCGATTTCGAAGGCTTGAGCGCCATCGTGACGCGCCATCACGGCAAGACGCTCGATGAAGCGCGCGGCGAGGTGCGGCGCGGCATCGAAGTCGTCGATTTCGCGTGCGGCGCGCCGACCTTGCTGCAAGGACGCACGCTGCGCAACGTCACGGCCGACGTGGAGCAAAGCCTCTATCGCTTCCCGGTGGGCGTCGTCGCGGGCATCACGCCGTTCAATTTCCCGGTGATGATCCCGTTGTGGATGTTCCCGCTCGCGGTCGTGTGCGGCAATACGTTCATTTTGAAACCGTCCGAGCGGACGCCGCTGGGCGCGGTGCGGCTCGCAGAACTTTTCTTGGAAGCCGGCTTCCCGGAGGGCGTGCTCAACGTGGTGCATGGCGCGCGCGACACGGTCGATGCTTTGCTCGCGCATCCGGGCATCGCCGCGATATCGTTCGTGGGCTCGGAGCCCGCAGCGCGCCACGTGTATATGGAAGCAGCGCGCTCCGGTAAGCGTGTCCAGGCGGCCGGCGGTGCGAAAAATCATATGGTCGTCATGCCGGATGCGGATCTTGACATCGCCGTGCCGGCCGTTTTGAATTCTGCTTTTGGCAACGCCGGCGAGCGCTGTCTTGCGGGCAGTCTCGCGATAGGGGTCGGCTCGGCCCACGACACGCTGGTCGCGGCCGTGAAATCGGAAGCCGCAAAGCTCGTCGTGGGACCGGGTGATCGCCCGGGCGTCACCTTGGGACCGCTCATTCGCGACGAGCACCGCCGCAAAGTCGCCGACTTGATCGCGCGCGGCGTGGCTGAGGGCGCGACTTTGGTGGCCGACGGTCGTGGTTATTTGGATCAGCCGGGCTTTTTCCTCGGGCCCACTGTGCTCGACGGTGTGCGCGCGGAAATGTCGGTCGGCCGAGAAGAGATCTTCGGGCCCGTGCTGTCCGTCTCGGCCGTCGACAGTTTGGATGCCGCGATCGCCCAGACGAACTCGATGCCGTACGGCAACATGGCGGTGATCTTCACGCGCAGCGGTAAAGCTGCGTTCGAATTTCGCGAGCGCGTCGACGCAGGCATGATCGGCATCAATGTCGGCGTGGCTCAGCCCTTCGCGTTCTTCCCGTTCTCCGGATGGAAGGGATCGTTTTACGGCGATCTGCACCTGCACGGCACCGACGGCGTTGATTTCTACACGCGCAAGAAGATGCTGATCTCGCGCTGGTAGCCTGATGAGCCCGAGCCGGCCATTTGATCCGCAAGCCGCTGCTGGGTACGGCGACCTTATCCAGGCCGCTTATAGCATGTTCCGTTCGGACAACGACGACCTCACGCCGGCACCCCAGCTGCCGCCGGGCTGGGACCTGGTAGCGTGGATACAGATGTCGGACTTCCTTGTGATCGAGCTGCCGCCGCGTTTTTATGGATTCATCGCTCAAGCTCAAAAAGATGCAAGCGTGAACGTGCTTGCGATTCGAGGCACCCAAGGCTGGATTGAGTGGATTGACGACTTCTCGATCTTCAAGGTGCCCTTCACGCCAGCCCCCGACGGAGGGTTGGTAGCGCACGGTTTCGACAGGATCTACAAGACGTTGAAAGTGCGCCGTGCTGCGAAGGCCGGCGAGGCACCGACTCTGCCGCCGCCGGCCCACCCAAATTTGCGTGCATCGAACGAGACGGTCGAGCTTAAGGGCTCCTTTGCGGATCAGGTGGAAGACGCCATGCGCGATCGGCCACGCGGTGTGTCTGCTGCTGAACCCTCGATCGCCGTGACGGGTCACAGCCTTGGCGCCGCGCTGGGCACGTTGTACGTGATCGAACACGCGCGCAAAGCCAAACCCGGCAAACTGCAGCTTTGCACCTTTGCCTCGCCGCGCGTCGGCGACGCCGACTTCGTTTCGGAATTCAACGAACTCGATCTGACATCGTGGCGGATCGTCAACGCCCCGGATTGGGTTCCGAACCTGCCGCCCGATTTTCTGCGCTACAGGCACGTCGACGCCGTGCAGCCCTTCGACTCGCGAAGGCTCGCGCATTGGTCGGTGAAATGTTTTCACGCGATGGAGACATATCTCGCGCTCGTCGATCCAGCGGGTCACCAACTGCATCCTGAGTGCGCGTTGGGGCCCGAGCACGCGCAAATCCTCGCCGCACAATGACCGGCGGGCCGCTGGCCCGGGCGATCGCCCAACTTAGACACAACGGCCTAGACGAGGCTGCGACACGCGTGAATATATCTCGTGGCTTCTCTTGTGAAGCCTCTTGTCAAGTGTCACTTGACAGTATATAATCGGGATTGTGAATGCGCCGCTTCAGGGACACGGCGACGCGCGACCTTTGGGAAGGCATCTCCAGCAAAGCCGCCCGGCGCGCGGTCTCGCCGATCCACCAGGCCAAATCGAGGGTGCGCCTCGATTTCGTCTGCCAAGCCGCCAGTCTAGCATCCTTCACCGCGCTGCCCTCGGGCGCCGATTTCAAGGAATTGCGGGGTGCGTTGCGAGGGACTTATCAGCTACGCATTGCCGGCCCGTACCGCATTCGCTTCATCTGGCAGGAACACCAAGCTTGCGAGATTCACGCCGGTCATTTTCATGATGAGGACTAACAAAATGAGAAGAGTCGAGACTCCAAGGCATCGACGCCCAAGCATCCCCGGCGCGGTGCTCCGCGACATGTTCTTGGGCGACAACGGTCTCGACGTAACGCAGGGCGAGCTTGCGGGTCGGCTTGGCATCAGTCGGCAGAACTTCAACGCCATCCTTAACGGGAAGCGCGCCGTCACTCCGCTCATGGCACTGCGGCTGGAACGCGTGCTGGGCGTCGACGCGCAGACTTGGATGAATCTGCAGCTTGCGGTCGATATGTACGACGTCCAATACGGCCCCGAGGCCAAGCAGATCGCGCGGCTCAAACCACTCCGCGCAGCCTGAGGCGGGGTAGACTCCGAGCTTCGCTCGGAACGCCAGGTTGCGACCATCTCGGGCTGTTCGACCGACGTGGTGATGAACGATAGGAGATCGGCGTTGACCTACCGTCTCGGAGAAGGCTTTGATGCAGTCGAGCGCGCCCTTGAAGCCGGCCTGCATCCCTTGGAGCCAGAACGAGTCCCGAAGGCCCTGCGAGACCTTGGAATTCGGCCTCTTAGGCTAATTTTCATTGTGGGAAACGATTATAGCACGGATGATCAGGCGACGAACTCCGAGCTTCGCTCGGAACGCTACATGCGAGCTCGCTGAGCTCGCTCGGAACACTACATTATTCGGTTCGCGGGTATGTATTCGATCGTGCATGCGGCGACGCGCTGCTCGAGAAAGCGCCGCTCCGTGGGATTGCGCGCGAGCGCGAGCGCTGCTTTGAGGTGCTCGCGCGCTTTTTCGCGCCGGCCGCTTCTGAGTTCCAGCTCGCCGAGGGCCGCAGAATAGAATGGATAGGCGGCGAGACGCTCGCGGTTTGCGATGGCGCGTATCTCTTCAAGCCCGCGCTCGGGACCTTCTGCTTGGCCGACCGCGATGGCGCGGTTGAGCGCGACGACCGGAGACGGACGGATCGTCATCAAGGTGTCGTACAGCGACACGATGCGTTCCCAGTTGGTATCCTCGGCGCGCCGCGCGCTCGCGTGAACCCATGCGATCGCGGCCTCGACATGATATTCGCTCAACTCGGAGCCGACGGCCGAGTCATCGAGCAGCGCTTGCCCTTTGGCTAAGAGCTGCGCATCCCAGCGCGATCGGTCCTGGTCGAAGAGCGGGGTCAGGTTGCCCATCGCGTCGAGGCGCGCCGGCAAGCGCGCTGCGTGGAGGCACATGAGCGCGGCGAGCGCGCGCGTCGCCGGCGTCGACGTCAGCGGATTTTCCAGGAGTAGGTCGGTGAGCCGCATGGCTTCTCTACAGAGCTCGGCGCGCACCGCCGACTCCGGGCTTGCGCCGTGATAACCTTCGTTGAAAAGCAGATAGAGCGCGCGCTGCACGGCCGAAAGGCGCGCTCCGAAGTCGCGGTCGGCGAGATCGAATAGCCGCTTCGAACTTGCGAGCACTTTTTTCGCCCGCGTGATGCGCTTCTCGACCGCGGCGTGGCCGCTGAGGAATGCGCCGGCGACCTCATCGACGCTGAAGCCGCACAACAGGTTGAGCACAAGCGCGATTTGGGCGGGCTCCGGCAATCGAGGATGGCAGCATGAGAACATCATGCGCAGCTGATCGTCTTTGATCGAGTGGGCTGCGAAGAATTCCGCGACGGTGGGGACGAGGGTCCATTCGCTCTCGAGCAGGCGCCCGAGTTCCGGCGCAAAAGTGCGCGCGGTGCGTTCGCGCCTGAGGACGTCGATCGCGCGGTTCTTGGCAGTGGCCATGAGCCACGCGGACGGGTTTTCCGGTATGCCGCGCAGTCTCCAGACCTCGAGCGCCCGACAGAAGGCGTCTTGCACGACGTCTTCTGCCAGCGCGAGGTTGTGGATTCCGAAGATGCGCGTAAGCGCGGCGACCATGCGCCCCGCTTCGCGCCGGAAGAGATGTTCGTCTGGTTCCACTACATCTGCATGACTGGACGGACTTCCACAAGGCCGCCGGAATCGAAGATCGGGCAGCCCTTGGAGAGTTCGGCGGCGTGTGTGAGATCCTTGGCCTCGACAAGCGTGTAGCCGCCGACGACGTCCTTCGACTCCGCGTAGGGGCCGTCCGTGATCGTCTTCTGTTTGCCGGCGACGACCTTGCCGGTGGAGTCAAGCGGCTGACCCTGATCCTTGATGTGGCCTTTCGCGCCGAGCTCCTTGAGCCAGGCGACCCACTTCTGCATCTCCTTCTCGCCTTGCTCCGGTGAGCTGGGCCGCTGTCCGCCGCGGTACAGGTATAGAAATTCGCTCATGTTGCTTCTCCTTGGGATAGGTGGTGGTTGAACCGTTTTAGGCAGTTCTAAATCCTCGACGTTTGAGGGTCTCGTCGGCGGACATTTTTCTTTCGGGGGTAGAGCAATAATTGCATGCACGGACCTAAAGGGCCGTGGCTACGTTTAGGCGCGGTCCGTGGCTACGTAGGTGATTTGTGGGCGGTTGCGTCGCCCTCGATCGACTTGAAACCGACGGTCTTATGCGAGCCGTCGCAGAACGGCTTGTCCTTGGAGTGACCGCAGCGGCACAATAAGATCGCGCCGCTCTTGTCAGCCTCGCCCGTCTTGGAAATCCCATGACCACTCGGCCATGCCAGACCGATGACGCCGGTGATCATGTTCGGGCCATTTGGGGTCGGTACGATCTTAACGTCTGCCATTGTGATTCTCCTGATGAGTGCTATAGGGACTTGAGGTATTCGACGAGGTCGCTCTTCTCATGCGCCGTCAGGCGAAGTTTGAAGAACGTGTTGTAGTGATCGACGACCGCGCCGAGGTCTGCGAATCTTCCGTCGTGATAGAAGCCGCCCTTCTCCCGCGCGAACAGGCCGCGCAGTGGCGTGGTCCGATAGCCGTGGGTGGGAGCACGATTGGCTTGAAAGTCGTCGATACCGATTTCCGCCGGCGTATGCAGATTGTAGCCAGGTTCGGTGTAGAGCGGCGGTGCATGGCACGTCTCGCATCGCGCCATGGCGAAGACTTGGCGTCCGCGGGCAGCCGCCGCCGCGTCGTACGAGCCCGCGGGCGGCAGTGGAGCGGGGATGGCAAGCTGATAGAAATGCAGGGCGGCGAGTTGCGATGTGATAAGGTCGGGCTTTTGTCGCACGTCGAATTCGTGGTTCTTGACCGCTACCGGAAATTGCGCGGCGTTCTTCAGTCTAGGGTCGACGAACGTGCCTTTGCCATGCATTTCCAGGTTCGCCACGAATGCGTTCCACTCGGTCGTCGATCCCCAACCCTCGTACGTGCCTAAGTTGACGCCCGCGAGTCCGAAGGCGGCGGGGATGAGGACCGCTGCTGTTTTACCGTCGGGCCTGAACGCTTTGCCGTCCACGAAAACTTCGGCGTCGAACCTGCCGGGGCCCCAACTGTGCAGTACTTTCAGCAGCGTCGGCTTGTCGACGCCCAAGAGCTTTGTCACGCTGGAGAGATCCGGGGCGAGCGCGACGATGGCGCCGACGTTCAGATCGCGGTTGGGCCATCCATCAAGCCGGTGTCCGATGCCGGGCGCAAACGCGTTGTCGACCGTCGAGTGGCACAGTGCGCACGTGATGCCGATGGAACGCAGGCCTTTGTGGCTGACCGCGGCGGCTTGCGGGCTTGCGTTCGGGTCGCTCGCATCGTCGTAGAAAAAACCTTTGACTCCCACCACGGCGTCCAGTTTCAGGAGGGCCAATGTCGTCGCCGGAGAGCCGAGGTCGACTTTGCCCGCTTTGACCTGCTCGACGAGCGGCGCGGGGAGGCGATCCATGTCGACTTTGAGACCGACGGAGAGTGCGGTTTTCGGATCGACCCCTCGGCCAACGCCGCCGAGTGCGGCGCCTTCAATGGCCTCGTGAAGTTTTAGGGCATCGCCCCAAAACGATTCGTCTCCAAAGGTGGAGTAGCGGAAGGTCTGCCGCCCCTGCCCGACCATCGCGGTGGCGTTCTGATCGATTATCTGTTCTTGTGGCAACGCGGCGTTATCTTCAGCGCGTGCGATCGGCGTCGGCTGAGATTGCAACGTGACCGCCAGCGCGATCAGTGCGGCGACTATCCCGACCGCCGCGAGTGAAACGATTCGCCTGCTCATCCTGCCCTCCAGAAAAAGCTAGCCTGAATGCGCCCTGTTGCCCTTGTTTGAATTATGCCTATTATTGTGTTATTTATACTATTATTTGGGTATTTTGTAAACAGGGTTTTAACCGTCAGACCTAATCAAGGAGCGCCCCCTGCGCCGTCTAACATTGCGAACGCATGCACGATAGACGCCGGCTTGCGTTGGATGCGTTGCGTATCCGAGGCGGGCTTACGGTCAATGAGTTGGCCCGTCAGCTCCGGCTCACTCGGACGGCTTCTGCACACCAGCTAGCACGGCTGCTCGCCGATGGGCTTGCCACGCAGATCGGCCTGCGACCCGGGAAACGACGGCCCAGCGTCATCTACGGTCTCACGCCGCAAGCCGACCGCGCGTTCCATCAGGAGTACGAGACTTTGGCGGTCGACGTGCTCGATGAGTTGGCCCGCGCCGGCAAGGCGCAGCTCGATCGAGTTTTGCGCGGGGTCGGCGACCGCTGGATCGCTCGGGATAAATCGGCTGTCCAGCTCCTGCGTGGGCCCGCCCGCTTGGAGAGGGCCACGAAGATCCTGGCGGCGCGCGGCTTCATGCCCTCGCTCGAGCAAACCGGCAGGTCGTACGTGCTGCGCAATCATCATTGTCCGATTGCGCGGGTTTGCACCGCGCATCATGAAGCCCCGGACATGGTCAAGCGCTGGATCCAAGCATTGGTCGGCACACCGCTGCGACGCACTGGTTGCATTTGTCTGGGCGATCAGACCTGCGAATACAGCCTTGCTTCGAAGGCGAAGGTCTCTGCCCGGCAATCGGCCGGCATCTGATAGCCGTTCAGCGAGGTCGAGCGGCAACGAAGATCGTGTAGTTGCCTGTGGGGTCCTCGGGGCCGGCCATTTGGGTGACCGGTCGGAAGCCGGCGGCTTGCAGACCACGAAGCCAGTCGGTCGCACTGAACAGGCCGCATATGTGAGTGTCGAGCTCGACTCGTGACGGTTTCCCAAGCTCGTGCAGCAGATACGCGAACTCGGATGTATAGGTCGAGTCAGACTGATCAGGGTCTGTGGTCCATTCGAGATAGCGGATGCCCCGATCGGCGCCGTCGTGACCTCCGTGATCCGTCGTCGCGGTGAACGTTTCGCGGATGTGGTCGGGTGCGAAGATGGCTGCGCCGCCGGGCCGGCTGTGGATGAACGCGGTGGCGAATGCTTTGTGCAAGTCGTCCAGGGTGGTGAGGTAGCATACGGCGTCGTGCACAAGGACGGCGTCGAAGGTTTGGCCGAGACGGATCGTTCGCATGTCGCCCTGGATATGTTCGCATTCGGGATTGAGGCGCGCGCTGAGGGCGAGCATCGCCGGGGAGAGATCCGTGAGCGTGGCCTTGACGTGCCGCTTGTAGTGCGATGCGTTGTTCCCGCCGCCCGCGCCTAGCTCGAGCAGCGTGCGCGGCTCCTGCCCGATCGCGGCGGCGAAGTGTTTGATGTAGAAATCAGCCTCCGTCGCGTAGTCTTCAGGCGCCGTGAGCAAGTGAAACCAATCGGCGAATTCGGTGTACAGGCGGGGTTGCTCTGGGTTCATTTCTAACGCAGGGTTTCCTCAACGCGGCTTACATGCACGCAGCTTCGCCACCTTGCCCCCTTTACGCTCGGCATAGTTCCCGTGATATAATCCAACGTGGAAGGCGTTGTATGTCGACAACTCGCGAGATCACGGTTCCGATCACCAAACCCGCCACGGAGTGGGTCAATGGTCGCGCGCTTCAAAAGGTGAGCCCACAGGAGCGTCATGCGCGGGCTCAACTTAGGCTGGCAGCCGCCGTGGGCGCTTGGGCCGACGCTACCGGTGCTGGGCGCGTCGGGACGGAGTGGGAATTCCGGGTAACGCCTCCACACGAGGCGACACGACCCCTCGTGCCGGACGTCTCGTTTCTTTCCTATGCACGGTTGGGTTACGACCAAGAAGATGCGGCGCAGATCCCATATATGGCACCGGATGCGGCGTTCGAGATCATCTCGCCTGGCGACCGTTCCCACGACATTGAGGAAAAGATACGCGTGTATCTCGCCGCCGGCGCGAAGTTGGTTCTGTACGTCGACCCGGTCGAGCGCACATTTGCCGCGCACGACAGCGAAGGGACGCAGCGCTACACGCGCGACGAGACCTTCACGCATGCGGCGCTCCCTGGATTTTCGGTTCTGGTCGATTCGATCTTCAAATTGCCAAAACCCAAGCCGTAAGGACGTGGGGAAAATAAAGAGCCGACCGCGATCGCTCGCGGCCGGCTCGTTCGATAATCCGGCGCCTACCTACTCTCCCTTAGACCCTGCGGTCTCAGTACCATCGGCGTTAGTGGGCTTAACTGCCGTGTTCGGAATGGGAACGGGTGTTGCCCCACCACTATAAGCACCGGAAACTTTGAGGCGAGCGGCGGGCGCGGACGTCCGCGTGCCACTGCTCCCTGAAAACTGCATAGCGATATGTCGTCGACGAATGATGAGCTTTGTACCAGCTTGCTCGAAGTATGATTTCAGAGCGAGTAACTTTCCGACCTATTAGTACCGGTCAGCTGCACACCTTGCGGTGCTTCTACCTCCGGCCTATCAACCTGGTGGACTACCAGGGGTCTTCACCTTGCGGTTCCAGACCTTATCTTGGAGTCTGCTTCACGCTTAGATGCTTTCAGCGTTTATCAGATCCGGACGTGGCTACCCGGCTCTGCCACTGGCGTGACAACCGGTTCACTAGCGGTCCGTCCAACCCGGTCCTCTCGTACTAGGGTCAGCGCTCCTCAAGTCTGTAACGCCCACAGCGGATAGGGACCGAACTGTCTCACGCATGTTATTTCCACTGTTACCAGTGGCATAGACTATATCTTCATCCTGACTTGTGATCAGGAGTCGGCGTGTTATGGCGGTCGTAAATTTGTCGCGTTTGTGCGACAGTGACCAGCCATCTCGAGCTTGCGCTCTCAGTCGTTACGGGGTCAAGGCGCTGTCGCGCCCGACTTCCCTCGGTATTGCCCTGCCGGCGTTCGGAGCCAGCGTCGGGTTTCACCGATATAGCCGATGTACATCCTCCAATTGCTCGGAGGAGACGCAGTGTATTCTACGTTCTGAACCCAGATCGCGTACCGCTTTAATTGGCGAACAGCCAAACCCTTGGGACCTACTACAGCCCCAGGATGCGACGATCCGACATCGAGGTGCCAAACCTCCCCGTCGATGTGGCAATCTACAATCACTTGTAGCTTAGACTATACCTTCATCTCTTGCGAGATGGTGACGTATTATGGAAGTGATAGATTTGCGTCTTGCGACGCAGCGCTTCCATCTCGAGCTTGCGCTCTCAGTCGTTACGGGGTCAAGGCGCTGTCGCGCCCGACTTCCCTCGGTGTTGCCCCTTGCGGGGGTTCACCGATATGAGTCACTATTACCCATTCGATCGCTCGAATGGCGAGCCCAATCATGAACTCTTGGGGGAGATAAGCCTGTTATCCCCGGGGTAGCTTTTATCCGTTAAGCGATGGCTCTTCCATACAAAACCACCGGATCACTTAGCCCGACTTTCGTCCCTGCTCGACATGTACGTCTCGCAGTTAAGCCAACTTCTGCCTATGCACTCTTACGGTTGATTTCCGACCAACCTGAGTTGACCTTTGGGCGCCTCCGTTACTCTTTGGGAGGCGACCGCCCCAGTCAAACTGCCCGCCTGACCATGTCCACCGGCCGGATAACGGCCGCTTGTTAGATCTCCGAAATTCGCAGAGTGGTATCTCAAGGGTGGCTCCACCGAACCCGAAGATCCGGCTTCGAAGCCTCCCACCTATCCTGCGCAGCAAATTTCAAAAATCAAGATCAGGGTACAGTAAAGCTCCACGGGGTCTTTCCGTCCTGCTGCGGGTAACGGGCATCTTCACCCGTATTGCAACTTCGCCGAGCTCCCCATTGAGACAGTGCCCAAGTCGTTACGCCATTCGTGCAGGTCGGAACTTACCCGACAAGGAATTTCGCTCAGTTTTGTTACGCCGGTGTTCTTTAGAACGCCAGCGGGCTTGGCATTTCTGCAAGCCTCCTCGCATCGCTGCGAGGCTCGGACTATATCATCATCCTGACCGGGGCTAAAGCCCCGGCACTACGTTAGATAACGTAGTGATTTCAGGAGTCCGGCATGTAGTCTCTGAGGGGATCGCGCAAGCGCGATCTTCCCTGCTGATTGTCC
>Ga0209118_1000003_pt1:0-270000 | contig 290991 bp, 279 predicted proteins | sample BlaSpr_A8_Ref_M1_FD_187988 | JGI IMG/M metagenome (GOLD analysis project Ga0209118, IMG submission 187988) | Forest soil microbial communities from Thunder Bay, Ontario, Canada - Black Spruce, Ontario site 2_A8_Ref_M1 (SPAdes) (version 2) | ecosystem: Environmental > Terrestrial >... | reverse complement strand
ACCTCGAACGCGAATTCAAAACGCTGGATCCTGACGTTCTCAAAGCCGTGATCGCGAAGCAAAGCTTCGAACTCGGCGTCGTCCGCGAAGCGCAAACGCGCCGGTGCTCCTGGAAGCGCAACCACTGGAATCCCGACGATGTCGGCAGCCTCGAAAACCATTCCCAAGACTCGGTTTCTCGAATCGACATCCCACGTGCTGAGAGCGAGGCTGCCGCCGCTCTTGAGAACTCTTGCGAGCTGCTGCACGGCAAGTTCGGGCCTGGGAACGTGAAGGATGACGAAGCTGCCGAACGCGGCGTCAAACGACGCATCGGGGAACGGCAGCGCCTCGAGATTGCCGACGCGGAAATCAATGCCCGGCCAAAGCTGCGCCGCGAGCGCGACCATCTGCGGAGCGAGATCCATTCCAACGAGTGTGCCGCCGCGGCGAGCGGCCTCCGCTGTGGAATGGCCCGGGCCGCATCCGACATCGAGTACGCGCCGTCCGCGAAGATCGCCAAGGGCATCGAGCAACGGAGGCATGCATGAGTCGGTCATGCCGCTCAAGCCCTCATGAAAGGCCTGAGCGACGCTCCCCCAATGCTCGCGCTCGCGCGCTACAAACGTATCTTCGTCGGTCACCCAGCCGCTACATCACCGGCTGGAGCAGATGATGTAGACGTCGGCGGTTTGGCCCGGTTGGACGACGTCGCGGCACGGATCCATCAGCGCCGCCTCAAGCGGGATGCTCATGGACGCCGGATAGAGCGCCACCGGCGCGGACAAATGTATGTGTTCGTCCGACGCCTTCACGCGCACGTCTGCGATGATGCTCTCGTGATAGCCGGATGCATCGAACGCCAAGCGATACGTGCCCGGGCGCAGGTGGACGAGCGTGAACTCGCCGTTGGTGTCGGTGATCGAGCTGTCTTGCATTTTGTCCGCACCGACCATGAACGCACGGACTTTCACGCCGGCGACCTTGGCCCCAAGGCTGACGTTCACGACCGTGCCCGACAGCCATGAATCCTGTGCGCTCGCGGGGGCGGCCGTCGCGAGCATTGCTGCCGCAAACGCACTCGCGCCAAGCGCGGTAAGAATTGAAAGTTTCATCAGAATACCTCCACGTATAGGTCTTCTACTTATTCCGCAGAGCGCAAGGTACGAAACGCGCCTTACGGCCCCTCTTCCAGAGATCGCTTGATCGATGTCCCCCAGTGCAGCTTGCGCTCGAGCATCGTGAAGAAATGGCGCTTGTCGAGGCGCGCGAATCTCACCGGTTGAGCGGCGCGCACGATCTCGACCACCGAGCCGGGCGGCACTTCGGTTTCGAGCTTGCCGTCCGCGAACAGATTCGCGCCGCGCGAGTCGGCGGGCAGGCTGATGCGGATCGTCTCCTGCGCCGACACCACGAGCGGACGTGAGAACAACGTGTGCGGGGAGATCGGGGCGATGCCGAAGGCGTCAAGTCCAGGCGCCATGATCGGGCCGCCGGCTGACAAGAAATATGCAGTCGAGCCGGTCGGGCTCGCGACGACGATGCCGTCCGCGGGGATGTCCGCAACCTGCTCGCCGCCGATGTTGATGCTGAACGTGACGATGTTGCCACGCTGCCTGCGATCGAGGTAGATATCGTTGACCGCGAAGTAGCACTCCTTTTTGCCCACCAGACTGGCTTCAAGCGCAGTGCGATTTTCGGTGTCGACGCCGTCCTTGAGCAGTCCACGGATCACGCCGTCGAAGTTCTCGCGCCCGACTTCGGTCAGAAAACCTACGCGTCCGAAGTCCACGCCGACCACGGGGATGCCAAGCGGCGCGGCCAGATGCGCGGCGCGAAGGAGCGTGCCGTCGCCGCCCATGGAGACGAGCAAGTCGCCGGGTGAGGGGAACGTCTTTGCGCCCGCGCCGTTGAGGTTGAGCTTGGCGGCCTGCTCCTCGCCGAGCACCAGCTTCACGCCGGCTTCGCGCACGATAGTAGCGACGCTCTTCGCGGCTGCGATGGCGTCTTGACGCTCCGTGTCGACATACAGCGCGAGGTTCGAGATGGTGATCTTGCCGCCGTCGCTCATATGCTAGAGCGCTTCGTTAGCCTTTTTCACGGCACCCGCCACGTCGAGCTTTGGGACCTCCGAGCTCGCTTCGCTCGCTCGGAACACTACATCCGATTTGAGCGCGGCGTTCGGTTTGAAGCGCGCTCCAAGGAGGAACTCAATGTTGCCGGCGGGGCCTTTTATCGGCGAGTGGGTGAGCTTCTCAGCCAGAATGCCGGCTTCCGCGAAGGCGCTGATGACGGACTCGATCGCCTCGCGTCGCCCCTCGTCGTCGCGCACGACGCCGCCGCGCTTCACCCATTGCCTGCCAGCCTCGAACTGCGGCTTGACGAGCACGATGAGCCGGCCTTCGTCAGCGAGCACGCCGGCGAAAGCCGGCGCGAGTTTGGCTAGCGAGATGAACGAAACATCCGCGCACACGAACGCGAAGGGCGCCCCGAGCTCGACCGGGTCTGCGTTGCGAAAATTGCAGCGCTCGATGACTCTCACGCTCGGGTCGTTGCGCAGCGACCACGCCAACTGGCCGTATCCGACGTCGACCGCCGTGACCGACGCGGCGCCGCGTTGGAGCAGGCAGTCGGTGAAACCGCCGGTCGAAGCGCCGACGTCAAGACAACGCAGGCCCGCGGGGGACCAGTCGAACTCGTCGAGCGCCCGCTCCAATTTCAGGCCGCCGCGACCGACGTATTTCGCATCCTCGATTACTTCAATGAGCGCCTTTTCCGCCACCAGCGCGCCGGCCTTCGATGCCGGGGTGCCGTCCACGCGCACGCGTCCTTCAATGATGAGGGCCTGCGCGTGGGAGCGCGATGCGCCGAGCTGTTCGGCAACAGCCACATCCAGTCGGCGGGCGTTGGGAGTCAATCGTGCGTTTCTTCTTCTTCGTCTTCGTCGATTTCGGCGGCGGCGGCTTCGGCGTCGTCGCTGCCGCTCAAGACTTCTTTGACGTGCACTTCTGCCTCGGCGAGCAACGCGCGACAACGTTTTGCGAGCGCCGTGCCTTCCTTGAAGAGCGCGATCGATTGAGCGAGCGGCAAATCGCCCTCGTCGAGCTTTTCTACGATCTGCTCGAGCCGGGCTAACGCGGTCTCGAAGGAGGGCCCTTCGCCTCGCGCAGGCGCTCGAGACCCTACATCATGAGAGGTCGTCTTGGTCATGCTTTTCCTTTTTCGCCGTTACGGTCGCGTCCAACTTTCCGCGTTTCAACATGATCGCAAGCGGGTCGCCGACCTTCGTTCGAGCGGCATCGGTGACGACGCCGTGCTGCTTGTCGAACACGATCGCGTATCCACGCTGCAGCGCGCTGCTCGGAGAAAGCGCCTCAAGCGTCGAGGCGCAAGCTTCGACGCTCGCGCGGCCCTCCCGCAAGCGCGCCTCGATCGCGCGACGCAGGCGGCGCTGCGCTTCCAAAGCCCGCCGGCTCATTTCGGCGAGGCGTCGTCGCGGGTCGCCGCGCTGCAGTGCGCGCACGAGACCGTCGAGGGCCTGCGCGGAATCCATCGAGCGGCGCACGAGCAGCCGCCGAAGACTTCGTGCTAGCTCGGCGAGCCGCGTCAACAGCGCGTTGCGCTCTGCGGCGACGAGGACGGCGGCGGCGGTGGGCGTCGCCGCGCGCACGTCCGCGACGAGGTCAGCGATGGTGATGTCGCTTTCGTGTCCGACGGCGCTGATCACCGGCCGGGCGCAGGCCGCTATCGCCCGCGCGACGACCTCCGTGTTGAACGCCCACAGATCTTCCAGCGAGCCGCCGCCGCGCGTCACCACCACTGCATCGACGTTTAGGCGGCCGGCACGGCGCACGGCGCGCGCGATCTCGGGCGCGGCCAGTTCGCCCTGCACCGGCGCATGGACGAGCAAAATCGAAACGTGAGCCCCGCGCGCGCGGGCCGTCTCGATGAAGTCCTGCAGCGCGTCAGCGTTGCGGCTGGTCACCACCGCCACCCGCTGTATAAATGAAGGAAGCCGTCGCTTGCGGGTCTCGTCGAACAGGCCTTCATCGCGCAGCTTGACCTTGAGCTGCTCCAGGCGGCGGTACAGTGCGCCCAGCCCGACTGGAAGGATGGACCCCACGACCACCTGATACTCGCTGCGTTTGGGATACGTGCGGACCTCGCCGAAGATCTCGACCGCAGCGCCTTCGTTCAACAAAGAGCGCACGTCGAGCTGCTCGGCGGTCTCGCGCCACACCAAACACTCGATGACGGCGTTGGCATCTTTCAACCGGAAATAGACATGCCCGCTCTCGCTGAACGAGATGCGCGAGGCTTCACCGACGACCCGCACCGCAAACGGAAAACGATCGCGCAGCGCATTCGCGATCGCCCGCGAAAGCTCGCTGACCGTTAGCGCCGGCGCGTCAGGGCGAAGGTGAAGGCTGAGCAACAGGCTGATCCGTAGCGGACTGATCCGTAGCGGGCGTCAATCCCGGCGAGGCCGAGGGCGAAGGTTTCGGCGCCGTGCAATAGGCGAGCGGCTCGGTGCCGGGCAAGAACCACTCGGTTCTGCCGCCGGCGCCGGCTGGCGCGCGGAAATTGCCGCCACCGCAGACGCGGACTTTTGCGACGTCGGGCGGCACCTCGAAGTCTTGCGGCTTCACACCGGCGAGCGCGGCTTTCATGAAACGCGCCCAGGTGCGCGCGGGAACATTACCGCCATACGACTCGTACATGCGCGTGTAGTCGTCATTCCCCACCCAAACGGCCGCCGTCAACTGGGGCACGAACCCGATGAACCACGCGTCGCGAAAGCTCGACGTCGTCCCGGTCTTGCCGGCCGCCGGACGCCCGATGATCGCGTTGGGGTAGCCCGTGCCCTCCTCGATCACGCTTTGCATGAGCGTCGTCATGATGTATGCCGCGCCCGAGGACAAAGCGACGTGGCGTTGCGGGAAACGATTGTCCAGGACGGTGGAGCCGAAGCGGTCGGTGACGTAGCGGATGGCGACCGGCGGCGTGTAGACGCCGCCGTTGGCGATCGTGGAGAAACCAGAGGCCATGTCGAGCGGCGAGACCACGGCGGTGCCCAGCGCCAGCGACAGATCGGCTTCTAGGTCCTCCGTGATTCCCATGCGGTGCGCGTAGTCCACAACATTGGAGATGCCGATGTCGTTGGCGAGCTTCACCGCCACGATGTTGCGCGACAACGCGAATGCTGTGCGCAGATTGATGGACCCGAGGTAGCGATGATCGTCATCCAGCGGACTGTAGTCTGAGCCGTCGCCGGCCGCATAGGTGACCGGCGCGTCTTGGTAGATCGTGGAGACGGGTGTGCCGCGGTCAACGGCGGTCGAGTAGACGTAGCCTTTAAAGGAAGAGCCGGGTTGGCGGCGCGCCTGCCACGCGCGATTGAACTGATTTTTCTGCGAGAACCCGATGCCGCCGATCATGGCCAGGATCTCGCCGCTGCGCGGATCCTCCGCCACCAGCGCCCCCTCATGCATGCCGTAGCCTTCGCTGCGGCCCTGCTCGACCAGTTGGGTCACCGCATCTTGACCGATCTTCTGCAGCTTCGGATTGAGCGTGGTATACACGGTGAGCCCGCCGCGCAGCACTTGATCGGTGCCGAACTGCTTGTAGAGTTGGTCCACGACGTACGTCGTGAAGTACGGATAGCGATACGCATCGACGCCGGTCGGCGCCGACCCGATGAAGCGCAGTTTTTGCGCGGCCGCTTCGTCGGCTTGCGCCTGCGTGATCTCGCCGAGCGATACCATGCGATCCAGCACGCGCTGCTGACGCTCCTTGGCGGCTGTGAGATTCTCGTATGGCGAGTAAAGCGACGGCGCCGCGACGATGCCGGAGAGCATCGCGGCTTCGGGCAGCGTGAGTTTGGAAGCGTCCTTGCCGAAGTAGGCATGACTCGCGGCTTGCACGCCGTAGGCGCCCGCGCCGAAGTAGATCAGATTGAGATAGCGCTCGAGGATTTCATCCTTGGTGTAATAGCGCTCGAGCTCGATGGCGAGCAGCGCTTCCTGGGCCTTGCGCGCGATCGTCTGGCGCTGATTCAAGAACAGCGTGCGCGCGAGCTGCTGCGTGATGGTGCTGGCGCCCTGCGTCAACTGTTCGTGCCGGAAATCCGCAACGGCCGCCCGGATGACGCCGCGCATGTCGACGCCACGGTGCTCGTAGAAGCGCTCGTCTTCGCTGGCGACCATCGCTTGTTTCATGACCGGCGCGATCTCCGTGATCGGCACGTAGACGCGATTCTTATCGTAGAGCCGGGCCAGCAGCGTGCCGTCGCGCGCGAGGATGCGTGTGGTGGTGGTGGAGGGTGCGACGTCTGCTAAGCGGTCGATGTTGGGCAGGTTCTGACCGTATGCCGAGACCAGCCCGACCACTGTGCCGACGCCGGCGAGAATGCCGACTAAGAGCACGAGCGTCAGGACCAGAAGGATGGTGCGCAGTCGCGCTTGGTTTCTGCGCTTCATGATTTAGGCGTCTTCGCGAGCGCGTCGAGCACGCCGTTCACGAACTCGCCGCTGCGCTCGGTGGACAGACGGTGTGCGAGCTCGACCGCGTGGTTGATGATGGCCGTCGTCTGCATGTCGGCGCGGTAGCACAGCTCGTATGCGGCAAGCAGCATGATGAGCTTGTCCACGCCTGACACTCGCTCAAGCGTCCAGCGCTTCAGCAACGGTTCGATGCGCGCCTCGAGCTCGCTTCGGTGCTCGAGCGTGCCGCGGACCAGCGATTCCACGAGATCCCAGTCGGTGGGCTTCGGCGCGTCGACGCGTTGGTCGACGGCCGGGTATACCGGTTCGTAGGGATCTTCGCGCGCGGCCTCATCGCCCCGCCCAAAGACACCGACCCCGCTGCGCGCCTGCTCGAGCGCTTCCTCGAGCGGCGCCTTGCCGATGACCGCGGCGTACAGTATCTCAAGCGCGATGCGATGTTCGCGACGTTCGAGCGCCATGAGAGGCCTACACGCCGACGGGCGCGGGTTGCAGCAGTTCCTCGCGCAGCCAGGTCACGTAGGTCTTGCCCGCGATGAACGTCGGCGCGGCGAGGATGCGCTGATGCAGCCCGACGGTGGTCGCCACGCCGTTGATCTCCGTTTCGGTCAGCGCGCGCCGCATGCGCGCCAGCGCGCCCTCTCGATCGCGATCGAATGCGATGATCTTCGCCAGCAACGAGTCGTAGAACGGCGGCACCTCAGCGCCTGAGTACAGGTCTGTGTCCACGCGGATGCCCGGTCCGCCGGGCATCTCGACCAGACCGAGCTTGCCGGAAGCGGGCCGGAATTTGTTGTCCACGTCTTCTGCGTTGATGCGGCACTCGATCGCGTGAGCGCGCGGCACGAGATCCTCTTGCCGCAGCGTGAGCCGCTCGCCCGAGGCGATACGGATCTGCCATTGCACCAGGTCGATGCCATAGACCACCTCGGTGATCGGATGCTCGACCTGGATGCGCGTGTTCATCTCCATGAAGTAGAAGCCGCCGTCTTCCGCGACGAGGAACTCGAGCGTGCCGGCGTTGGCGTAATCCGCGGCGCGCGATGCCTTGACCGCAGCGGCGCACAGCTCAGCGCGCACGCTGGGATCGAGATTGGGCGCGAGCGCTTCTTCGAGCAGTTTTTGATGGCCGGGTTTTTGCATGGAGCAATCGCGCTCGCCGACGTGCACGACGTGCCCGAATTCATCGGCCAGTACTTGCACTTCGATGTGGCGTGGGCGCAGCAGGAGCTTTTCGATGTACACGCGGCCATCGCCGAACGCGGCTTGCGCCTCGCCGCTCGCTGCGGCGACGCCGGCCGACAGATCGGCCTCACGCCCGACGATGCGCATGCCCTTGCCGCCACCGCCTGCGGTCGCCTTGATGAGCACGGGGTAGCCCGCCTCTGCGCAAAAGCGCGTTGCGTCTTTATCGGAATCGATGATGCCGGAGCCGGGAATGACGGGTACCCCCGCCTCGTGCATGCGGCGCTTCGCCGATGCCTTGTCGCCCATGAGCGCGATCGCGGATGCGGCCGGTCCGATGAACTTGAAGCCGTGCGACGTGCAGATCTCCGCGAAGTTCGCGTTCTCGGCGAGGAAGCCGTAGCCGGGATGGATCGCATCGGCGCCGGCCACCTCGGCCGCGCTGATGATGTTCGGGATGTTGAGGTAGGAGCGCGACGCCTGGGCCGGACCGATGCAGTACGCCTCGTCAGCCAGACGGGTGTGCAGCGAGTCGCGATCCGCTTCCGAAAAGACGGCGACGGTCTTGCAGCCGAGTTCCTTGCACGCGCGAATGACGCGCAGTGCGATCTCTCCTCGGTTGGCGATCAGGACTTTGTCGAACACCATGGCTCCGTTACGGAAACCGGGGTATGAGCCCCCGGCACTACAAACGCGGCGGCTCGAGGAGTTCCGGTGGCTCTTCCGCGCGCGCCGGCTCGGGCGCCTTCGGTGCTTGCTTCTCGGCGCGATCGACGACGAATAGCGCCTCGCCGAAGTCCACCGCTTGGCCCTCTTCCGCGACTTGCGCTATGAACGTGCATGGTCCGCCGCTGCGTACCGGATGCTTCAGCTTGAGCGCCTCGACGCTGCCGAGAACGCGATCGCCTTCAAGGCGCTCGCCTTCGGCCGGAAGATCCGTCGCTGACGAGAAGATGCCGACGACCTCGGCGCTGATGACGTCGTACGGGCGGCCGGATTCGTCGCTCGTTAAGTGGAGCTTTGGCGCACGATGCGGCATTTTGACGGTTGGGCTGTGCGGACGCGCGGCCGTCACACCATCTGCGCTCTTGACCAAACGGATAGTGCCTTCGGGCGTGCTGACCCGAAGCTCCATCAGCGGCGTGGCGGCGAAGGCGCGCGAGATCGGGGCCACCCGCTCGCTGATGAAACGCGGGAGCGAAGCGGCCATGGAGCCGTTGCCGTCTTTGGGAGTCTCTGACACTCTTCTCTATTTCGCCGCAGCGGTTCAAGCGCCCTTGATGGTCAACGGCTGCGGGTCAGTTCGACTTCGGGCGTGGCCCCGTCCAGCAGGCGCGGCTTGCGCACGCGAATCGTCGCCTCGCTGATGCGCTCGTCTGCGAGAATCTCGCTCAGGCACGCCGCAGCAAGCGCCTCGAGCAATGTGAACGAGCGCTGCGTGACGATCGCCTCGCAGTGGTGAAAAATGCGGTCGTAATCCACCGTGTCATTGAGGTCATCCGATTTTGCCGCCGGTTCGCAATCGATGTGGAGCTCGACATCGACGTCGATGGGCTGCTGGCGCTCTCGTTCGCCCGGAGCTGCGCCGTGCTTGCCCCAAAAGCGCATCCCGCTGATGCGAATGCGATCCCGGGCGTGTGTCATACGCGCGCCGCGCGCAGCGAACCGCGGCAAATCGCGTCAGCGACGTCGACGACGCCGCGCATCGCGGCAACGTCGTGGACGCGTACGATATCGGCGCCGCTTGCGATGGCCAGCGCGACGGAGGCCGCCGTTCCGAAGACGCGTTGATCGACGGGCAAGCCGGTGATCTTGCCGATGAACGATTTGCGCGAGGTGCCGACGAGCAGCGGGTGATGCAGCCGCGCTACGAACTCGAGTAGGCGGCCTAGTATCTCGATATTGTGCTCCGCCGTCTTGCCGAAACCGATGCCCGGGTCGACGATGATCCGCTCCGCCTTGCATCCGGCGGCGATAGCATCTCCTGCGTCGCGTTCGAGTGACTCGATCACCTCGGCGACGACGTCGCCCTCGTACTCCGCCTTCGCGCGGTTGTGCATGATGATGAGCGGTGCAGCCGTCGCAGCGGCGATGCCGATGATCCCCGGCATCGCGCCCCACACGCAATTAAGCATGTCCGCGCCGGCCTCGAGCGCGGCGCCAGCCACGCTCGGTTTGAAAGTGTCGATCGAGATCGGCAGGTCCGTCGTCGCGCGCACGCCCTTGATGACCGGAATCACGCGTGCCCGTTCGATCGATTCCGAAACCGGTGAGTACCCCGGTCGCGTGGATTCGCCGCCGATGTCGATGATGTCGCAGCCCGCTTGCGCGAAGGCGCGCGCCTGCTCCACGGCACGATCCACGTCGTCGCCGGTGCCGTCTCCCGAGAATGAGTCGGGCGTCGCGTTGATGACGCCCATGATATACGTGCGCGAGCCCCACGCGAAGGTGCTCCCGCGCACGTCCAGCGGCGCGAGTGGAGCGTCTCGTTTAAACGCGGGCACGATCGTGCGCTCCGGAATTATCGAGAAACCACTCGCGCAACCGGGCGACGAGGAACGTCGACCCGGTGACGACGACCAGGTCGTGGGTGGTTGCCATGCGTCGCGCCAGCGCCAGCGCCTCGATCGGGTCCTCTACGGCACGCGCGACTTGTCCGCGCTGCTCTGCCATGTTGACGAGGGTGCGCGGCGGAAGCGGCTGACGGTGCGAAACATCGAACGCCGTGAAGATGAAGTGGGCCGGGAGTTCGGACCACGCATCGAGCATGTGCGCCGCGTCTTTGCCCTCGGCGATCGCGACCACGAAGACGAGGCGTCGGCCTGAGAAATGGCGGCGCAGCCCGTCGCGCAGTGCGGCGGCCTTCTCGGCGTTGTGCGCGACGTCGAAAAGCAGCGAGGGGCTGGACGGATAGAATTCCATCCGGCCGGGCAGCGCCAATTCCGCGAGACCGCGTTCCACGGCCGCGGCCTCGAATGGGAATCGGCTCTCGATTTGTTCACATGCGAGAATGGCCGTCGCGGTGTTGGTCAACTGGAACTCGCCCATGACCGGCAACGCGATGTCGTACTCTCGGCGCGCTGTGCGGACCGCGAACGCCTCCGAGTACGCCGCGCCTGTGCGCGGTTCGATGCGCGCCGCTTCCCGCACCAGCAAGAGCGGCGCTGCGCGCTCAACGGCGACGGCGCGAATCACGCGCAAAGCGTCCGGATGGTCGGCCGCGGTGATGACAGGCGTGGCGCTCTTGATAATGCCGGCCTTGTCGGTGGCGATCGCCTCGATCGTGTCTCCCAGCACGTCCGCGTGATCCATCCCCACGTTGGTCAAGACCGAGACGAGCGGCGAGATCACGTTGGTACCATCCAGGGTGCCGCCGAGGCCGACTTCGATCACGGCGATGTCGACCCGCTCCTCGGCGAAATACTTGAATGCGAGCGCGACGAGCACTTCGAAATACGACGGGCGGCCGAACTCGGTGAGCTCCATGTGCTCGATGGCGGGCAGCATGCTCTCCAGGATTTGCGCGAATCGATCTTCGCTGATAGCGATGCCGTCGATACGCGCGCGCTCGGTTTCGGAGCGAAGGTGCGGCTTGGTGTGCAAGCCGACTTTGTAGCCGGCGGCGGTGAGGATGGCCGCGCACATGGATGCGGTCGAGCCTTTGCCCGCGGTGCCGCCGACGTGAATCGATGGCCCCCACCGCTCGGGGTTGCCGATGAGGCCGAGGAACGCGCGCATGCGATCGAGCCGGCCTGGGTGGCGGCGCGACACACTTTCGTTCGCAGAGGTCTGCAGTATCCGTTGTGCGATGGCGAAGTTCACGGTGCCGTCACCTAACTTGGCGCGTGTTCGGTTAGTTCGCCGCGGAGCAGCGCGAGCGCGTGCGGTATCACGTCCACAATCACGGCTAGCGTTTCGCGAGTGCCCTTTGGACTTCCCGGCAAGTTGACGATGAGGGTAGCGCGCCGTACAGCTGCGACCGCGCGTGACAACATCGCGGTGCGCACGTGCCCAAGACTCGCCGCGCGCATCGCTTCGGCCAAACCGGGGACTTCGTAATCCGCGACGGCAAGCGTTGCTTGTGGCGTGTTGTCGCGCGGACCTAGGCCGGTGCCGCCGCTCGTGAGCACGCAATCGACATCGGACTTATCGCAGAGATCGATCAAAAGCGCTTCGATGCCCGGGCGATCGTCGGCGAGGATGCGTTCAGCGACGACGTCGCTGCCCGCGGGAAGGCCCGCTCGCATGATCGCCAGACAATCGTCTTGACGCTCGCCGCGCGCCGCTTTATCTGAGAGCACGACCAACGCGAAACGCCAAGGCCGGCCGGCCGCGCGCGCGTTCACGAGCGCTTGTACCGTCCGCTGCGTCCGCCGCTCTTCTCGAGCAGGCGCACGTTTTCAATCGTGATGCTTCGATCTATCGCCTTGCACATGTCGTACAGCGTCAGCGCTGCGACAGCCGCACCGGTGAGCGCCTCCATTTCGACGCCGGTCGGGCCGTTGCACGTCGCCGTGCATCTCACGCTGACCGAATCGTCGCGGTTCATCGTGCACGCGACATCGACGTGGGTGAGGGCGAGTGGATGGCAAAGCGGGATCAGGTCAGCCGTCTTTTTCGCCGCGGCGATGCCGGCGATCTGAGCAGTCGTGAGCGCGTCACCCTTTTTCGACGTACCGCGACGCAACGCGCGCATCGCTCCCGGTGTCATGCGCACGACCGCCTCGGCGACCGCCGTGCGCGCGGTCGCCGGCTTAGCGCCGACGTCCACCATGCGCACCGAGCCGTCGGGGCGGACGTGGCTCAAACGCCGGCGCGATTTCATCGAAGACTAGTTCGCGCGTGCCGAACTAAAGTCCGGCATACCACATCGCGTGCTAGTGTTGCACGACCAAACCGACGTCGTCGTCCTGTGCCGCACGAGCGGCATCGAGCACCTTCAAGATCAGGTTGTAGTCCGTTTTCGAATCGCCCAGCAGCGCGATGTGACGACAATAGCCTTGTCGCTTGTGATCATCGTGGAACCGAACCGTTGAAGCGATCTCCGGGTACAGCGCGGCAAGCGCGATCCGGCGCCCTTCGATCCAGACGCTCCCGTTCGCGTGGACAGAGATGTCGATCTGATGCCGGCAAAGTGGCGGCGGACCGTGACCAGCGGGGCTCGTCATTTGTTTCTGGAATCCCGGCGGCGTCGCAAGCGCCGCCAGGATCATGAAGATGACGAGCAAGACCAGCAGTACGTCGGTGAACGGCGTGATGTTGATCTCGGCGAGGATGGGCAGTTCAGCTGATGTCAGCGGCTTCATCGCATCAATCCCCCATTTGGAAAGTATAGACGATGCGATACGTCTGCGTAGCCGGCTTGCCGTTGACCATCGGCGCTGTGTAGGTGCTCTTGCGAGCCGCTTCCAGTGCCGCTTGATCCAACGCGCCGCAGCCCGCCGGCTGCTCGACGCGCGCATCGAGCACGCGACCATCGGGACCAAGCGTCACGAGCACGATCACGACGCCTTGGATACCGCTTTCCTTGCAGAAATCGGGGTACGCCGGTGAGACTTTGTTGAGGAACATCGCGTCCTTGTACGTGCCGTCGTCCGCCGAACTTCCCGGCGTCGCCGGCGCCGGCGCCGGCGTTCCAATCGATGGGCCGGGTGACGCATCGGTCGGGGTCGCCGGCGCAGGCGTACCCGTGTCGTCCTGCCGTTTAGGCGGGATCACGGGAGTCGTCACAACAGGCCGGGGCTGTTGTCGCTGATGTTGCGGCTGCTGCCGCTGCGGTGGTGGGGTCGGCGTTAGTACGGGGCTGGGTGTAGGCGCCGGAGTCGGCGTTGCCGGACGCGGTTCGATGATAATCGTTTGCATCGGCTCTGGAGTCGGGGTGGGAAAACGAATTCCAGCCCCTAAGCCGCCCAGCGCGAAATGGGTGAGCGCGGAAACGCCTATGAAGGCCACAGAAAACAGCGCGATCGTCTTACGTTCGCGCTTGATGAAACTCGAATTGGACTCGGATCGCCCTGGTGCATGCGGAGCCTGGGCCATGACGGCCTCCTGACTCCCGCCCGACCTTCATTATAAGCGAGCAAGCTGGGAATCGCAAGAGGCGCCAGCTCAGGCCCCGTGGTGGGCGCGGAGCAGGAACACCCCGATCATGGCCAGGCCGAAAACCCAGCAATAGACCGCAAACGGTGTCAGGCGATGCTGGTCCACGAAGCGCATGAAGAAGCGGATGGCGATCAGCCCCGACACGAAGGCGACGATGAAACCGATGGCGATGCTCTGCGTCGGTTCAGCGGCGGCCGCGCCGGGCGTGTGATGCACGATCTTGCGCAGCTCGAAAATCGTCGCGCCGAGAATGGCCGGGCCTGCCAGCAGGAACGAAAAACGAGCCGCTTGTTCGCGGGTCAGACCCGCGAGCATGCCCGCGGCGATCGAAAAACCGGAGCGCGAGCCGCCCGGCACTAAGCCTGCGACCTGGCTGACCCCCACCCAAAACGCGCGCCAAAACGGCAGGCGCTCGGCCACGCCCGATCCTTGGGGCAAGCGCTCTACCGCGAACAACACCAGTCCGGTCACCAGCAGGCATACCGCCGCGAAGAGCGGTTTGCCGAACAGCGGCTCCAGGCGCTTTTCCAAGAGCCAGCCGAGAATCGCAAGCGGGATGCTGCCCGTGACGATGAGCAGCGCCAGGCGTTGGTACGGGTGCGCGAATCGCTGCACGAATCCGGTGAAGAATCCGACCACGAGTTGCCAGAAATCGCGCGCGAAATAGACCAAGACCGCCAAGAACGTTCCGAAGTGCAGCATCACGACGAATGGCAAACTCGGCGGCGTCCAGCCGAGCAGCGCGGAGATCAACAGCGTATGCGCGGCACTGCTGATCGGGAACAGCTCCGCGACGCCTTGGATAAGCCCTAGCGCGATCGCCTGAACGATCGACATCGGTTCCCCCGCTTCCGAGCTTCGCTCGGAACGCTACATTTTAGTCGCCGAGAGTGAACCGGTACTCGATGAGATAGTCGCGCGTCTCCGAGGGCGGTTTGTACGAGCTGTCGCGAGCCGCCCTCATCGCCGCGTTGTCCAGCAGCGCGTTCCCCGAGCTTTGATGGATCTTCACCGAGAGAACCCCTCCGCTCGGCGAAATCGTGACCTCGACGATTGCCGTGCCTTGGATGCCCTGCTCCTTCGCGATCTCCGGATAATCCGGAATCACGCGGTGAAGCAGCTCTGCATCCGTGATGTTGGTGGGTCCCTTCGGCGCAGACGTCGGCGCGAATGTCGGCGCGGTGGTGGCGACGCCTAGCGGGATACCGTTCTCGCTGCCCTTCGGCGGCGGCGTGTACGAGATCTCAGCTGGTCCGGTGCCACCCTGGCTCTTCGTCTTGACGACGTTGAGCTTGAGTTTCGGCGGCGGCGGCGTGTTTTTCAACGGCGGCGGCGTCGGGGTCGGTGGCGGGGTCGGCGTGGCTTTCGGCGTCGGCGTCGGCGACGGCGGCGGCTTGATCAGCGTCTGCACCACGACTTTTTGCGGCGGTGGCGTCGCCTCTTCTTTGAACTTCGGGAAAAAGCGCTCGCTCACCGCTCCAAAGAAGAAGTGCATGACGGCTGACAAGATGATGAAACCAATCGTGAGATAGACCAGTGAGTACCATTCGCGCTTCGTGAAGAGCGCGGGCGTAGTGCGTCCCGGACGCGGAACTATAGGTGTCGTGGACACTTACAAACGTCCTTTCTGCCCGCCACGACTATGGAGAAGAACCTGATGTGTCGCTAGAGCCCGCCTGCCCCGGGAATCTGTTCGCAAGACCGAACTGGTTGAAGCCGGCATTCTTGGCGGCATCCATCACGGTGAGCACCGTTCCGTAATGCGCCGTCGGAGCGGCTTTGATGATGATGTCGGTCTGCGTCTGGTTGAACTGGATGAAGTAGTCCTTGAATTTTTGGTATATGTCCGCCGGTTGGATGTAGTCGGCGCCCACTTGGATCGTGTCCTTGTTGTCCTTCGGATCGTGGCCGATGATCACGACGATCGGCGAGTTGGTGACCTTGAGCTTGTTATTGACCAACGGCACCGGCGGCGGTTTCAACAGGGACGTCAAGATCATGAAAATGATGAGCAGGACCAGCAGCACGTCGCAGAACGGCGTGATGTTGATGGTCGACATCACATCTTCTTCGGGGTTCGATCCCACCATTGACATAGTGCTATTCTCTCCAGTTACTGCGTGACGAAACCGACGTCGTCGTCGCCCGCCTGGCGTGCAGCGTCGAGAATCTTGATAATGGTGTTATAGCTAGCCGCCGCATCGGCGATCAGCGAGATATGGGTCAGGAAGCCTTGCGCTGCGTGCGCCTTGTGAAAAGCCACCGCATCGGACATCGCGGGGTAGAGGTTGGAGATCGGGACCACCTTCCCATCGATGAAGATTCGGTTGGTCGCGTTGACCTCCACGGTGATCTGATGCTTCAACTGGCTTTGCTGGATCTTCTGCGGCTGGTCGTTCTTCTTCGGCAGCTCTTTTTGGAAACCGGGTGGTGCTGCGAGCGCCGCGAGAATCATGAAGATGATGAGCAAGACCAGCAGCACGTCGCAAAACGGCGTGATGTTGATCTCCGCCATCACCTCAGTTTCTTGCGCTGCTTGTGTCAGACCCATGATGTTCTCGCCTCTTCCTCGCGTAGGTTACGACTTGGCGCACCCGAGCTTCCCTCGGAGCGTCGTCTCCGGGGGTATGAGGCCCCGGCGCTACAGACGGACGTTTACGATCCTGTCGGAGGTCCCGATGGCCTTGGCGCCGGTGACGGTGCGCCCCCGCGCCCCGCGGATCGCGGCGTGTACAGCTCGGTCGGAATGGGCGACCCTGTGTTGTGGAAGTGCAGCATTTCGGCAAGCTTGTTCGCTGCGACGATCATCTCCTGATTGTACGACTTGATGCGCGACTTGAAGTAGTTGAAGAAGATCACGGCGATGACCGCGACCGCCAGGCCCGCGGCGGTCGTCAGCAAGGCCAAGGAAACACCCGCCGCCACGACGGCTGGCGTCGAGTTGCCTTTGAGCGCGATGTCGTTGAACGCCCGGATGATGCCGAGCACGGTTCCGAACAGGCCGACGAAGGGCGCGATGACCGCCACCGTGCCGATGATCGACAGATTAGCCTCCAGTGCGTTCAACTGCTCGAGCAACCCGATCGATAGGGCGTCGGAGATATCTGCGCGGCTCTTCTCGTGCCGATACAACCCGAATTGCAAAATCTTGGGCAACATGCCGCGGTGTCGATCGCACACGGAGATGGCGCCATTCATGTCGTCACGCGCGACTCGCTCACCGATCTCCCTGAGCAAAGACGTCGGATCCGAATGCTGCCTTGAGAAAAAGAACAGCCGCTCGAACACGATGCCCAACGAGACGATGGACAGGAGCAGCAGCACGTACATCGTGACGCCGCCGGTGTTGAGGAAGTCGAAGAAGGCCTGAAATAACTGCATGGTGTGGGATACCCCTTATGGCCAATTATTCTGGGATTGTACCCTCGGTGCGCTGCGGGAACGCATAAAACGCAGAAGGCGGGCGCAGGACGCCCGGCCGTCGTCGCCGTGTTCGATTACACGGCTTCGGCGGCCGTTCCTACCGATGAAATGGGGGGTCCGTCGGCCCTGCAAACAAGCGGTCGAACGAGTGTGTGCTCAGACACATCTACATGTTTTGACCGCCGGCTTGATTAGTTCTCTCGCTGCGGCCGGGGTCGTAACCTGAAATGTTCTGACCATTAAGTTCCTTAAATCGATCATTCACGGCGCGCATGCCGTCTTGGTTGTTCTGCGCCTTGAAAAGATCGAAGGCTTTATGAAAAGCCAGGTTCGCCTGGTCCTTTTTGTTCTGCCGGGCGAGCGCGACGCCTTGATCGTACCATCCGTTCGCGAAGTTTTGGTCGGCGTTCACCGCCGCGGTCGCGTATTTCAGCGCTGGGGAGACGTAGTCGAGCCGGCTGGCCGGCTGATTCAGCAGCACGGTGGCAATCGTCGCGTTAAAAGCGGCCGTGCTCTTGGGATCGGCGGCGATGGCTTGCTGCAGCGACGCGTCGGCCCCCGCGAAGTCGCCCTGCGCGGCGGCGATTTGGGCGGAGCCGAGCAGTGCGGTGGCGTTCCTTGGGTCTATTGCGAGGGCTTTGGCGTAGGCCGCTTTGGCAAGGTCGAGCTGCCGCTTCGCCACGTAGATATCGCCGAGATCGGCTTGGATATTCGCATTCTTGGGCTGCAGTTGCGCCAACTGCGACAGCGGGGTTATGGCCGCGTCCAACTTGCCCTTGCGGATGTAGTATGAGGCTAGGGCCTGATAGGGGTCAGGGCTGGCGGGTGCGACTCGTTCGGCCTCGTTGATCGCGGCGATGCCGTCGCTTTCTTGCCCGAGGTCGAGTTCCGTCAAGCCGATGTCGGTGAGGATGCGCGCGGTGATGTTGGCGACTTTCTTGTCGTCCATGGCTTGCGCGGTCTTGAATGTCGCCAGTGCTGTTTTGCTGTCGCCGGAACCCTGCTGTGCTTCACCCAGCTCTATCTTGTATTGGATCTCTTTAGGATCTAGGCTGCTCGCCTTTTGCGCGTAAGGCGTGGCGCCTTTGAAGTCGCGGACTTGAAGCAGCGTGTAGGCGTACCGCCCGTAGGCTGCGGGCGCGGTGTTGGCGGACTCGACCTTGGGATCGAGCGCGAGCGCCTTATCGAAGGCTTCGGCCGAGGGCTTGAACTTGGCGTCGGCCTTGTTGGTAACGCCGTCGTTGTAGTAGGCGACAGCCAAGCGGCTCCACATCTTCGCGTTGTTCGGCGATAGCTGGACGCCCTTATTGAACACATCCTCGGCTTCCGCGAACTTCTTGGTGTTGATGAGGATCGTGCCGTAGGCGAGCCGCGTCGCGGTGTCGCCGGGGTTCGCCGCGAGTTTCTTGCCCAGGTCGCCCGTGCTGCCTTCGTTGAGCGCGACGCCTTGCAGCGTGAACTTGTAGGTGAGATCGTAGAACGCTACGATCGCCCTGCCGTTGCTCTTCGCGGGAACGTACGTCGATTTCTTGAGAGCGGCGACGACGGCATCGTCTAGATCTTTGTGTCCGGACGATTTGAAGACGGCCACGGTCTTCGGCTTGCCATCCAGGGTTACGAGCACCTTGGCGCGTACTTCGCCGATCTCGTTCGCGGTGCGCGCCTGATCCGGGTATTCCGGCAGGACCTGATTCTTGAATTTGGGAGCGACGTACGAGTCGGCGCGCGCGGGGGCACTGCCGGCGTACGTCACGATGCTTGCGGCGACTGCGACGAGCGCGGCCGCGATGCTCCGATGCAGGTATTGCATGGGTCTCCTTCGCGTTACTTGTGGATGATTAATAGCGATGGGTGGCGGCCGTTTTTCTCCGGGCAGGTTGCAGAATCCGCCGTCTTGCACCGGCTCCAGCCGCAAAAAGTTGGGCGAGTTGGCGCTCGTGCCTGCCGTTCAGAGCCTTGGCGAGCATATCCACCCGGCGCTTCAGCGCCAGCAATGCCCTCCGCACGTTTCCGCGGTTGCCGAGGAGACTGGCCTTCCATACTAAGAACGGCGAATCGGCGAGCCGCGTTGCGCCTCGGAGGCCCGGCCCGGCGAGTTTTCCCGCCGCCGGTCCGCCGGCATCGCGCCATGCGAGCGCAAGAGCGGTCGAGGCGAGCTGAGGCAGGGCGCTGGTGACGGATACGATGCGATCGTGCTCCGCCGGCGGAACCCACACGGGCTTGGCGCCGAGACGGCGCACAAAGCGCTCGGCTGCCCTTCGTGCGCTTGCGCGCTCCGGCTGAGCTGGAGCGTACAACGCAAAAGGCATGCCTTGAAAAAGATCGGCACGCGCCGCGCCCGGACCGCTGCGCTCGTTGCCTGCGAGGGGGTGGCCGGCGACGAAGTATGCGTTGCGCGCGCGAGCTGTGGTATGCCGGACTTTAGTCCGGCTTTGTCGGCGCAGCGCTCGCTCCGCTTCGCGCACGACCGGCACTTTGAGCCCGCCGACGTCGATGACCAGCGCGCTGGAGCGCGCCATCCTGAGAACGCGCGGCAGCATTTTCAGGATTTCGGGAAGGGGCGCGGCGAGCACGACTACGGCAGCATCGCGCACTGCGTCTTCAAGACTGGCGGCGATGCGTGTGATCGCTCCTCGCCGTTTTGCCTCGCGTGCGTTTGCACGTTTCCGGTCCCATCCGACGATAGCGCTTGATTTTCGGCGCAACGCAAGGCCGAGAGAAGCCCCGATCAGTCCGGTGCCGATGATGGCAATGCTTTGCCGGTTCACGCGAGGGCGGCTGCGTCCGATGCCAGCGGCCGGCCCACGGCGCGCGCGATCGGCCTGAGTCCCTCCATCAGCGCAGCGAAGTTGTCAAACGTCAGCGACTCGAATCCATCCTTGAGCGCCTCGGATGGGTTGGGATGGACTTCGATGATCAATCCGTCAGCCCCGGCGGCCAGCCCGGCGCGTGCCATCGGCGCGACGAGATCCCATTTGCCGGTGGCGTGGCTCGGGTCCACGATGATGGGCAAGTGCGTGAGCTGCTTCACCAGCGGCACGGCGCTCAGGTCAAGCGTATTGCGCGTCGCCGTTTCAAAGGTGCGGATGCCGCGTTCGCACAGGATCACGTCGTGATTGCCGCCGGCATAGATATACTCCGCGGCGAGCAGCCACTCTTCGATGGTCGCCGACAGACCGCGCTTGAGCATGATCGGCTTGCGCGCTTTGGCGACTTCCTTCAATAGATTGAAGTTCTGCATGTTGCGCGCGCCGATCTGGAGGATATCCGCGTATTCCTCCACCTGTGGCACGTCGCGTGGATCCATGACCTCGGTGATCACGGGTAGTCCGGTCCGCTCGCGCGCTGCCGCGAGGATCTCTAGACCCTCCTTGCCCATGCCTTGGAATGAATACGGCGACGTGCTGGGCTTGTAGGCGCCACCGCGCAACAGCGTCGCGCCGCACTTCTTCACCCACGCCGCGGTTTCGAGCATCATATCGCGACCTTCAACGGTGCACGGCCCGGCCATCACATGCACGGCTGTGCCGCCGATCTCGACACCGCCCTTGAGCCGGATGATCGTGTCGCCGGGCGCGCCTTCTCGGCTGACCAGTTTGAAGGACTTGCTGACCGGCATGACCCGCTCGACCTGCGGCAGGCTGGCCAGTTGCGCGGCGAGCATGTCCTTGTTCTCGCGCACGCCGAGCACGCCGATGATGAGCCGCTCCGCGCCCTTGGAGACGTTGACGCCGTATCCCATCGCGGTGACTTTGTCGACGACCGCCTGGGTCTGCTCTGGGGTGGCTCCCTGCTTGATGACGATGATCAAATAATTATCCCTTTAGAACGTCGTGCCGGCGGTCTGCGGATCGTCCTCGCCTGAAAGATCGGGCCGCAATACGGTAGCACCGTCAAGATAGACGTGTTTGATGTCGGCTTGGCTTGCCTCTGTGTTGAGCAGGATCAAAACCCGGATGCAGGCTCTTAGTCTTCCCGGCACGTCCACTTCTCGGCCGCATAACAGCGGCACTTTGGTCCAGCCGAGCTGTCGCGCAGCGGCCGCGGGAAACTCGTGATGGAGATCGGCAGTGGTGGTGAAGAACACCGCGGCGATGTCCGCGGGTTCAACGCGGTTGGCACCGACCATGGCCACGAGCAGCTTTTCAGTAGCCGAAACGATGTCTTTGGGCGTGCTGTCGGGCGCGGTGATCGCGCCGCGGATGCCTCGGACGGTCATCAGCCCCGGTTCCGGTGCGCCGTGAGCAGCGCCTGCAGGGCCTGAATTTCTGCTGAATCAAGCGCGCGATGATCGCCTGCGCGAAGCCGGCCAAGACGCACCGGCCCGTAGCGCGTGCGCTTCAACGCGGTGACGCGCAGGCCGGCTTGCGCGCACGCTCGACGGATCTCGCGATTCTTGCCGCTGCGCAACGTCATGGAAAAACAAAACGTGCCGTTCGGATTGCCGCGCACTTTGCGCGCACCGAGTTTCTCGACCGCGGCGGCACCGGGTTCGCCGCCCACTTCCACTTCATACTCGCGCTCGACCGCGAACTTCGGATGCATCAAGACGCGCGCGAGTTCGCCGTCGGACGTGCACAGCAGCAAGCCCGTGGTCGCTGCATCGAGGCGTCCGATCGGGAAGAGACGCCGCCCCGGCGGCATGAGTGAGGCGACCGACGGGCGTCCCCGTTCGTCGCGCATCGTGGTGACGACGCCGGCGGGTTTGTGCAGCGCGATCGTGACGTGCGTCTCCGCGGTGGCGACGACGCGTTTGCCGTGCAGCCTGATGTCGTCGGCGGCGGGGTCCACGTCTGCTCCAAGCGACGCGCGCTTGCCGTTCACCGACACGGCACCGGCTCTTATAAAAACGTCGGCGCCGCGCCGAGACGCGACGCCGACATCGGCCAGGTATTTGTTGAGTCGCAAGTCCTACGTGTTTTTAGCGGTCGCTGTCTCCGGCGATGGACATGGCTTCCTTGGTGACCGACTTCAGGAACTCTTCGTTGCTGTCGGTGCGCCGGAAGCGCTCGAGGATCAACTCGGTCATCTCCTGCGTGCCGAGCACGGCCGTGGCGCGGCGCAGCATCACGATCTTGCGCAGCTCGATCTCGCTGAGCAGCAGTTCTTCGTGACGCGTGCCGGAACGCTTGATGTCGACCGCCGGGAATATGCGGCTGTCGGCAAGCTTGCGCACCAGGTTGATCTCCATGTTGCCGGTGCCTTTGAACTCTTCGAAAATGACGTCGTCCATCTTCGAGCCCGTCTCGATCAGCGCCGTGGCGATGATCGTCAGACTGCCGCCGTTCTCGATATTGCGCGCTGCGCCGAAGAAGCGCTTGGGTTTGTGCAGCGCGCTCGTGTCGAGGCCGCCCGAGAGCGTTCGCCCGGTCGTCGGCATGACTTGGTTCCAGGCGCGCGCGAGGCGCGTGATGGAGTCGAGCAAGATGACGACGTCGTGACCGAGTTCCACGAGTCGCTTGCAGCGCTCAAGGGTGAGCTCGGCGACCGCCGTGTGGTTGTCCGGGTGCTCGTCAAAGGTCGACGAGACGACTTCGCCCTCGATCGAGCGGCGCATATCGGTGACTTCTTCGGGGCGCTCGTCGACGAGCAGCGCGAAGAGATCCACTTCCGGATGATTGGCTGCGATGGCGTTGGCGATCTTCTTCAACATCGTGGTCTTGCCGGCTTTGGGCGGCGACACGATGAGACCGCGCTGGCCCTTGCCGATCGGACAAAGCAGATCGAAAACGCGGCCGCTCATCTCGAGCGACGAGGTCTCCATTTTTAGGCGCTGGTCGGGATAGACCGGGACGAGTTTGTCGAATACCGCGCGGCCGCGGATCGCCTCCGGGTCTTGGCCGTTGACCGCTTCTACTTTGAGGATGCCGTGATACTTCTCGTTGTCTTTGGGATCGCGGATCAGCCCCGCGATTTGATCGCCGGTGCGCAGTTCGAAGCGCCGGACCTGCGATTGCGAGATGTAGACATCGTGCGGGCCGGGCCGCATGTTCTCACGCCGCAGAAAACCATAACCCTCGGGCAATATCTCGAGCACACCGGTCGCAAAGTTCAGACCGGCGGCTTTTGCTTGCGCTTCGAGGATCGGGAAAACAAGATCTTGTTTCTTGATGCGTTGCAGGTCGGGGATTTCAAGCGTTTTTGCGAGCTCGATGAGTTCGGTGCGCGTTTTTTCTTCCAGCTCTTTGATGTTCAGGATGTTCATGACCGTGCCGTCTTTGGTCTCGTACGTCTTCGGCTGCGGCGGTTCGATGCGTTCTTGATACGGGCGCATCTGATACACGCGTTGCCCGGCGCGATCCGGCCGCCCGCGATCGTATCTTCCGCCGCGCTCGGACCGCTCGGGGCGGTCGTAGCGTTCGGACCGTTCGCCTCGATCCGGGCGTTCTGGGCGCTCACCGCGCTCCATACGTTCGCCGCGTTCCGGGCGATCCGCGCGCTCTATGCTGCGGTCCACGCGATCCGGGCGCTCCGCGCGTTCTCCCCGATCCGCTCGGTCTACGCGCTCGGGGCGCTCCGCGCGCTCGGGCCGCTCGACGCGAGCCGGACGCTCCACATCGACGTCGATTTCCATCGGTCGAGGGACGCGGTTGCGGGTTCGGTATGTGGGAGGTCTGGGCGGAGCTTCCGAGGATTCTTCTAAAGGTGATTGAGGATCGTTTTCTTCTTCCACGCTGATCTTACCGCCTCAACAGGACAGAATTGAAGTGAGGTCGCGGCGCAGAGTTGCGCGGCGACGCGTTTTTACGAACTACCATTGCTTGGTATCATGACGAAATACAGTAACGTCTTTTCGACGGTGCGGGTGTTACGTTGAGTGGGATGTATGGAACGCGATAAGCCGCGCCTACTTCAGTTTCGCACGGCGCTCACGTTTACAAACTATAGCATAGGCGCTTGCGAACGTCAATGATGAAGGGGTTACGGAGCGGGTGTTTTGGATACGCTACGGCTGCCTGCATCGTAGAAGCGCAGCGGCCAGTCCTGTGCGACCGATAGACCAACGCGCTTGGCCGCTTTGACGATTGGGCGTTGCTTCGATGCAGCGATGATACGCATCTCTCCGGAGCGCAGGTCCTTGCCGTCGCAGCGCCGATCGATGGAAAAAGCGCGGCACAGATTGCCGGGGCCGCTTGCAAGTCTATGGTCTGGCACGCCCGCGAGGCGGCGGCGGCGCATTGCCGCAACGCCGGCAATCGGTTCTACCGCGCGGATGAGGACCGCGGCGCCGGTGCCCGGGCGTTCCGTGGTCACGTTGAGGCAATAGTGGCTACCATATATGAAGTAGACATAGGCGCGGCCCGGATCGCCGAACATGACCGCGTTGCGTTTGGTGCGACCGCGGTAGGCGTGGCATGAGGGGTCGACCAGCGGCAGATACGCTTCGGTCTCCACGATTCGACCGCGCACCAGGGTGCCCGCATCGGGCTCGCCGCGCGGAATGCGGCGCTCGAGCGTCGCTCCGATGAGTCGCCGCGCTACATCTATAGTGTGGCCTTTGAAAAGAGCTGCGGTCGTCTTCCGGGCACGTTTGTTTGGGGCTTGACCGGGTGCCATCGTTGCGTGATGATGGGAGAACATGCGCTGGTTGTCCTCTCGCGGCTACACGCTGGTCGAAGTCCTCGTCGCGATGATGGTTTTGCTCGTCCTTATCTTCGCCGTGGGCGACGCGATCGCGCATGCCGTCCGCATGGAGTCGGTAGACGCCGGTCGTGCTGCCGGTGTGCGTTCGTTTTCCGAGTTGACCGCGCGCTTATCGGAAGAAGCGCGCAGTTCGACGGCCGTATTCCTACCGAGTGTGGACGTGCTCGGCGGATCGAACGACGCCGAGAGTGGTGGGGCGCACGAAATCGATTTCTACCGCCGGCTCTCCGCGGGCGGTGACGCCTACGTCGCCTACTGTTTCGACAGCCACGCCGGAACGGTAACGCGTTACGAGTATTCGCGCGCCGCGGGCGTGCCGGCCATCGTTCACGCCGACGTCGTGGCCTCAGGCATTGCCGCTCTTGCCGCTCAGCGCACTACGACCAGCGGTCTCGCGGACGTGGTCGGCGGCGGGAGCGTTTCACGGGTTTCTGTCATGTACGGCGCGCAGGATGTGATCGGGGGCAACGACATCGTGTCGGTGTCGCTGCGAAGCCAAGCTATCGGCGGTGCACCCGGTCGCAGTATCACGCTGCACCTTGCGCCGCGCATCGCGCCGACGTCGTTGGCGGTACTCGTACCCGCTCAGCCGCTGCCGCCGCCGCCGGTCGGCGTGCGGACCATCCCGTTCGTCATCAACATAATACACGGATCGCTTATTCATCCGCCGCATGGGCCCTGGCATTTCGCCGATCCGGGAGTTCAGCTTCCGGATGGGGGCGCAAGTACTATTCATTTTGGCTCAGTGGCGGGTGTAGCGCAATGGATAGGACCTGGCGAAGAGTTGGATTGGCTTGCCCTCGCAAGCGATTTCGCAACGCTTTCAAGCGGAACGTACACATACGCAAACGGCTCCGGCGGGCAGGTCACCGTTGCCATCTCCTGTGGGCAAACTGAATGTCCCAGATTCGTCCCTCTGCCCGTTTCCGGCTCATCACCGCCCCCTTTGGGAAGCATCGCTTTTGACGATGCTCCCTGACCCCACCCCCATCGTGCCCTCGCAGGAATGACCCTCCCCTAAAAGAACCCTCATCCTGTCGAACTCCAGCACTGGGGCGCATTACCTCGGTCTGCGCTCGCTGTTTTCGGTCTGAAGTTTCGACTCGCGCGCTGAGCGCCCGGGCGCCAACACCAATAAGAACCGGGTGCAGGAGGATTATCGCATGCCCAAGTCGCTCATCAGGGCGCTTTCGGTGGCAGCTTTTGTGTTCGCCTTCGTTTTTGGTCAGGCAACAGGGACTCTGGCCAGCACAAACCTCGGCGGTCTCTCAGGCACGGTCACCAATACCAGCGGTCAGCCAGTCGCAGATGTCAGCGTCACCGCGGTGTCGCCGTCGTCCACGGCCAAAGCAACGACCGGGTCCAACGGCTTCTACGCGATGGCGGGTTTGGCACCGGATACGTATGTGCTGACGTTCTCCAAATCCGGATACGTCACGCAGCCGATCCCCGGCGTCACGGTCACGCAAGATCAGACGGTCACGGTCAACGCCAGACTCCAAACCCAATTGACCACGATCGGCAAGGTCACGGTCCGCGGCCAAACCTCTCTTGTGCAGCCGTCGGACACCGCGGACAAATACACGGTCACGCCGCAGAACATCATGAACATCACCGGTACTCCGCAGAACATCTCGGAAACGGCGGTGCTCAACTCCCTTCCCGGCATCACCACCGACAACGCCGGGTACCCGATTATCCGCGGCGGCGCCGAGAATGATGAGGGCTATCAGCTCGAGGGCATCGACGCCACCGAGCCGGTAACCGGCCAGTTCATCAACAGCCTGTCGCTGGCGGGCGTATCGCGCCTTGTCGTGTCGACCGGCGGTTACGACGTGAGCGCGGGCAACACCAACTCCGGTGTGGTGAACGAAGTGATCCGGCGCGGCGCGTACCCCGGCTCGGGCTTGACCACGGCGCTTGTCAACGCGCCGAACTTCGATCACCGCTTTGCGTTTGAATACGGCAACGGGTCTGCCGATCAGCGCTTCAGCTACTACTACGCTTTCAGCGGCCTGCGCCAATACCGCGTGGCGGGCGATACCCGCACGTTTTTGCCGCGTACGGTCGGCGGCGTGGGCGATGCGGCTGGCAACGAAAACGTCCTCAACCTCTTCTATCGTTGGGGCAAAGACAACCGCAACGAGATCCAATACCTCGGTGAGAACGGTGCCAATCTGTTCGACGAGAACTACAACGAACTGCAATACGGCGGCACGGCGACCGCGATTTGCCAGTCACCGCTTGTGCCGTGGTACACCCCTGGACCGCTGGCGGGCGGCACCCGGCCGGCTTGTCTCCCGTATGCATCTAACAATACGGCAGTCCAAATCAACCTGGACTTCCTGATCAGCGCGGGCGTCCTCGGCGTGAACGCGCCGCTCGGCAGCGGGGCTTTCTTGCCGAACTTCCCGGGCCAAACGTCAGTGGTCCAGCCCACTGGTGGTGTCGGGGGAGGGTTCCAGAACATTGAGAACATCGGCTGGCCTGACAACGAGAACAACCAGCATTTCATCCAGAAGATCGCCTACAAGCGGCAGTTCAACTCGTCGAGCTTCGGTCAACTGCGCTTGTTCCGGACCAACATCTACGACCACTTCTTGCTGCCGTGGGACGGCGGCGCGTTCGGCGACTTCGTCCAGCAGGTCGAGGCCAACAACCTCGGCATCGGCGCCGACTTCCAGACGCAACTGTCGAGCCACCACGAATTGGCGCTCGGCGCCGAGACGATATACTCGACGACGCATTCGGTGTTCGGCAACATCTCGTTCGCGCCGGTAGTCGAGCCGCTTCTGGTGAGGGGCTGCGTCTTGTCGGCCCTCTTCGGAGTACCGCAGGGAACGACGGCGATAGCCCTCGCGCCCGGACTTCTGACTGGGCAATGCTACATCGGTCCTTTCAATGCCGCCCTAAATAACTTGGTCGGCGCTGGTTTGCCGACCGGCGGCCCCAATGCCCCGCTCTCGGTGTTCCCGACGACGGTAGCAATGGTCAACGACCCGGTGCATCGCAGCGACCTCTACCTCCGCGACCGCTGGACCCCGAGCGACAAGTTCACGATCGTCGCGGGCGTGCGCTGGGATCAAGAGATTCTGGAGATCCCGAAGGACGCGGCTGCGCAGTCGACGGGCTACGTGGTCGATAACTCCGGTAACGTGGTCGAGATTCCGGGCTTGCCCATCGGCAACGACGTCACGCGGCCGTCGCAGGTCAGTCCGCGGCTCGCGATTACGTACCAACTGAACGCCAGAAACGTGTTCCGCGCTTCTGCCGGCACGAACATCGAATTCACGCCGGAAGCCAACATCGAGAACAAGTACCAGATCGATCCGGCTGCGTTCGCGTGCACGATAGCGAGCGGCTGCTACCTGCCGCTGCCCGGCTTCGGCACGACCAACAGCATCGGCAACCTCGGCCGTCAGATCATCGTCGATCTCAACGCCAACAACTTCGCCCAATACACACCGGTGAAACCACAGCGTGCGTTCAACGCCGATTTCTCGGTTGAGCACGATTTCGGCGGAGGCCTGGAAATGAGAATCACGCCGTACTACCGTCGTGGAACCGACTATGTGGTCGCGAACACGCCGGTCGTCGGCACGCTGCTCGACGGCACGCCGATCTTCGGCGCGCCGCGCGAAGAGAACGCCGGTGAGAACCGCAACTTCGGCGTGGAGTTCTCGCTCATCAAGAACGTGCCGTACGGTTTCTCGGGCTTCCTCAACGCCACGTACGACAACACGCTCGCCAACTACAACAGCGACTTCTTCCCGTCGGTGAACAATGCGGCGCTCGCGCTGCATCACTTCTTCCACGTCTCGTATCTGGCGCCGATCACGGCGACCGGCGGCCTTACGTACTACGATCGCCGGGGCATGTACGCGACGCTGGAACTCCCGTATGAGTCGGGCTATCGCTACGGCGTGGGCAAGAAGACGTTCGTCTTCGCGAACTGCAGCGACGTAGCCGGGTGCACCGGCGTTCCGACGTCGCTCGTTCCCGTCGAGGTGCTGAACACGGATCTCGCGTCCACGTCGCTTGGTCAAAACTCCAACACCAGCGCCTACTACTTCACCGACCCGGCGAACCCGGGCACCATCTTGCACCCGAACATCACCGGCAGTCGTGGCACGCCTGACGGAGACGATCCCGGCACGCTGCGCGGACCGCAGCGCCTGTTCGTCAACCTGACGCTTGCTCACGAAGTCGGCAATGGGCCCAACAAGATGACGGTCGGCGTGCGTGGCTCCAACCTCCTCGGCAACTACACCAATGGCGTGGTGGCGGGCAACTCGCGCTATCGCAACAATGGTCTTGGCGGCTTCAGCGGCACCTCCGGCACCAACGCCGTGAACCCGCTACAGCAACCGCTACAATTCCCGCGCAGCCCGCTTCCGTTCGAGAACGAAGCAACCGGGCCGGCGCGCCTGTTTACGTTCTTCGTCAGCAGCAAGTTCTAAAGAAGACGTAGACGAGCCATGACTGGGGCGGCGGCCGGTCAAACCAGCCGCCGCCCCGGGATTGTCGGCCCAGATCAAGAGCTAAGAAAGGATAATCTCGAAATGCACAGACTCAAGGCAGGACTCGTTGGACTGCTTTGCCTGGTAGGCGTCGCGGGTTGCACGACAAATAACAGCATCGCTCCCACCATATTCAGCACCAACGCGACTCTCCAACTCTCCGTGGGGACGGTGGCCGATTACGGCAATCCCGCGATTCTTGCGAGCCGGATAAACCATTTAAGCACAGCGGGTCCTCTCGCGTTCGTCAACGCAGTTTCAACCTTTAGGAATCAATTCGGAAACTCGGCGTATTTGGTGCCGGGGACGGCCACTCTAACGCTGCCTAGTACGGCAGTCTCAACCGTTGGTAGCCTTTTCGAATACGGCCAGGCGGCGGGGAACAATGGCATCTACGGAGTTGCGCCGGCGTTCAATCCGATCGGAGGCTGTCCTGCCGCCCCCAACTCGTGCGTGCCCACGGGGTACATCTACCAGTCAAGTCCGCGGGCGACGTTCGGTGCAATCCCGATCGCCGGAGGGACGTATACCCTAGCCACCAGCGTGTCGGTGAACGGTGGCACGATCCCGTACAGCGCCAGCGCCACCTTACCGGCGCTTGCTGGCATCCTCGCGAATCCATGCACGGGCCTGGCTTTTGTCAGCGACGGTTTGGGGGGCGGCACGTTCACGCTGACGCCTGCCGCACCGCCGGCCGGCGTTACGGAACGGGTTGTGATCGTGACGGTCGGCACGTCGAATCAAACGACCGTGAGGGCTGTGGTATTGGCCAGCGGCAGCACAGGCGTTGTTCCAGACGTCAGCAGCTCGTGGGGGGCAAACACGATTGCCGCAGGCACGAACCACGCGTTTTGCATGGGCGCGGATTTTCCGTGGATCGAGGACGGGCAGCCCAACAATACAGCGGCAGCGCCGACCCTCACCAACGGCATCAACGGCACCAGCAACTTCTCCGTGAGCGCATATTTCACGATCGTAGAATAACCCGCCCTATGGACCAACATGCACGGGCGGCAGCGATGCCGCCCTTCTTTTTTGCTCGGATGCCGGACCAAGGTCCGGCATACCACATTGGGCGAACCGGCCCCGTCTATGTTCGAACCCAACGACCGGCTGACGCGCGCACTGCGGTTCGTTCTGCTCGTCCTGGCCATCATCGCGCTCGCAGCGGTCGTATGGATGGTCGTCAGCAAGATCCTGCTCGTCGCGATAGTGCTGATCGGGGCGGGCTTCTTCGCCTACCTCATCTATCCGGTCATCGCTTGGCTTGAGCGGCGGCGTTGGCCGCGCTGGCTCGCCATCACGACGGTCTACCTTCTGCTCGCGCTGCTGTTGACGGGCGTCGGCGCCTTCGCCGGCCCGAGGGTCACCGTGCAAGGGCGCACGTTCATTCACGACTTTCCTACCCTCGTCAGCCAACTGCGTGACGGCATCGTGAGCGCCAACAATAGTCTGCTCTCTGCCGCGCCTGAAGAGACGCGCCAGACCATTGCCAACCTATTCGATCAACTCGTGTCGGACTTGCAAGCCTATGCCGGCACCGCGGCGGGACAAGCGCTGCGCATCGCGCTCAACGTCGTGTCGGTCATCACCGGCCTGATCATCGTGCCCATTCTGGCGTTCTACATCTTGTTGGATCTCGATCGGCTGCGGGATGGCACGATCGCGCTATTTCCGGCACGCTATCGCGAGCATATCCTGGGCGTGCTGCATGACATCGATGCAGTGCTCGGGGGTTTCATTCGAGGCCAAGTCATCGTGGCGGCCGTCGTGGCAACGCTCGCGACCGTCATCTTGCTCGCCTTCCATATCAAGTACGCCTTGCTCATCGGCGTGTTCGTCGGCGTCATGGACGTCATTCCGTACGTGGGCGCCATCGCGGGAGCGATTCCCGCTGTGATACTAGCCATCTTCGAGCACGGTGCCGTTTGGGGCGTGCTCGTCGCGCTCGCGTTTTTCGCGATGTACGAACTCGAGGGCCACTTCATCGCGCCGTTCATCGTTGGGCAACGGGTCGGCCTGCCGCCGCTGATGGTGATCGTCGCGATCCTCATCGGCGCCGAAGTCGGCGGCATCCTCGGGATGTTCGTGTCAGTGCCGCTGGCCGGCATCATCCGCGTGTTGTGGAATCGCTTCGCGCACCCGCAGGTCGTGGTGGAGACGAGCGGATTGATCGCGGCGCCGCTCAAGGAACCCGAGCCGCTCGTGGTCGTGGAAGACTAAGAAAAAACCGGGGCTAAAGCCCCGGCACTACAAATCCGAGCTTCGCTCGGAACGCTACATCTAATAAGGTTTACATCGCGAGGGGGGCGGCGAGGCTGTCCGTCTTGGCGCGCAGCGCCGCGAGCCGTTCCGGTCTTTCCAGCACGACCTTTGCGCTTGCGAACTCGTTGAGTTTGCAGCCGAGCAGGATGTACGCTAGCGTGAGCTCACGGTGCGGCTGCGTTTTTTGTTCGAGTTCCGCGACCAGTTGCGCGTCGTCGACGTGAACCGCTAACCGGCGGATGCCAAGACTTCGCAGCCGATCCAGCGCAGCGATCAAACCAGCGTAGATGTAGTCTCTTCCTTGTTGCGACGGCTGCTCTCTCACGGAGAAGGGGATGAAGTGCTCTCCCGTGCCGTCCCCCGCGCGGTCGAGCAGCGCCACCGCGGCTATGCCGCGGCCCGCTCCGCAACGGACCACGGCGATGTAGGCTTGGCAGTCGCTGCGCGCGCCGGCGGGGGCCGATCTGCGGCCCGTTTGGGGGGTCATTTGGGGGAGGAGCGTTGGGGCCATCATCGTGGTTCAATTTTAATCGAACGAGTGTTCGATTGTCAAACCCAAAGCCGGACGTAAAGTCCGGCATACCACATTACATCTCGGCTGGTTTGTCTTTCGGGACGGCGGCGTCTATGGGGTCGAAAAGGGCCTCGAAGTCGGCCATTTCGGCCGTTCCCGCTTTGTTCGCCATGACCGCCTCGTACACGGCGACCACTCGCCCGGCGTTTGCTTTAGCATCGAATGCGGCAGCAGCGGTCAGCGCGTGGGCGGAGGCCACGGCCCTTTTCTCCGGATCCGTCAGCAGGCCGAGCAGCCCGTTGGCCATCGCCTCGGGATCTTCGACCAACTCTCCAGCGATATTCGCCCCAAAGACATCGCGCGTTTGCGGCGTGTCCACGGCGATCACGGGCACGCCGGCTGCAAAGGCTTCGGCGAGGACCAGCCCCTGGGTCTCGGTGATCGAGGGGAACGCAAACGCGTCGGCTGCAGCGTAGAATCCAGGCAGCTCCGCGTTGGGTACGCTGCCCGCGAAAATGACCGATCCCGCAAGTCCGTCCGTGCGCGTTTGGGCCTTCAGGGCTTCCGCCAACGGGCCTGAGCCAACGAGCAGCAGGCGCGCCTCTGGGAGCGCCTGCCGCAAGCGCGCGAAGGCCGACAGCGCGAAGGGGATGTTCTTCTCCTGGGCCATGCGCGAGACCAACAGCACCAGCGGCGCGTCCACCGGGATGCCGAAGCGCTGCCGAACGGACTTTGCCTCGACCGCTCCCGCACCGCGGAACAACTCGATGTTGATCCCCGTGGGAATCACGGAAATCGGGGCCACTACGCCTCGTTCCCGGAGTTGGGCCGCCACCGCCCGGGTGGGCACGATGACGGCATCGGCGGCGTTAGCATAAGTCCGGGTCAGCTCTCGGGTTAGTTGCGCGGTGAGCCGCCGCCCGAGCGGCGAGTAGTGCGCGTAGCTTTCCAACAATGTGTGATACGTGAAAACCAGCGGCACGCGAAAGCGACGTCGCGCATAATACGAGGCCATCCATCCCGTGATGAAAAGCGAATGACTGTGAATGACATCGCACTGGCTCAGAAAACGGATCTTGTTGCGCCGCGCGACCAGCGGTAACGTCAATCGATATTCCGTGCGCGCGGGCAGCGGCAACGACGGCATGAAAAAGACGCGGCCTGTCGTCTCCGCGCCATTCGGAATGCGCGGCGCGAAAGTATAGGCCTCGTGACCGAGCGCACGCAGCTCTTCGCCGAGCGATTCGACGGAGGTGACCACGCCGTTGACGATCGGGCGGTACACTTCGGTGAAGATGCCGATTTTCATGATTAGCTTGAGCTTCTCGTACTCCGGAACGATGCGGGCGCTCGCGTTCCTGTGACTGAACCACGAATCCTTCAGCGGGACCGTTGGGTCCGCACAGCGGGAATCCCTTGTGACACGGGCATTTGCCGTGATATAATTCGCGTGTTGCAAGGGCAGTTTGTCGCCCCCGCCATTTTGGCGCGATACAAGCCTTCACTCCGGCATCTCGAACATCGCTCGTCGCTGAAGGCCCTACTTCAACCACCGGCTTCGGACGTATACGATCTGACCGTTGGCCCCATATGAGGACCTTCTATTGACGCGCTACCCTGAAATTCGAATCGCGTTTGTCACTTTACTCATCGTCGCCTATTCAGCGACGAGCTCCGCAGCTTCTGTTCCGCTTCACTCGCACTGGATGTCGCCACGCAACGACGGCGCATTGGCATATTCGGTCACGATGACGTTAACCGATCAACCGATCGAAGCGGAAGCACGGCTGCGCGCCTCCGTTGCGACCGCGCAAGACCTGCTCACCAAACCCAAATTCGATGATCTGCACGGCACCACCACGATGGTCAGACCGGTGCGCATCTTGAGCCAGTTCCGCACGCATCGCGAAAAGTTCAACCTTGCCTCCGAGGTCCGCTTTAGCCCTAACCTAGCTCCCGGCCAGCGGAAACTCGTGCGCAGGGGCGTGCCGGGGCTCAAAGTGGTCACCGAACGGGTGACCACCTGGGATCGGGTCGTCGTCGACCGCCAGGTCGCTCACGCCACCTTGCTTCGTAAGGCCAAAGCCGGGCTGGTCATCGAGGGCGCCCCGCAGACCTACGAGCAACTGGCCGCCTCCTCCAAGTTCCGGAGGCTGCTAGGCGTTTTCACGATGGTCGCCACGGCGTATACGCCCTGGACTGCTACCGCGTACCCGACGGGCCGCACCGCGACCGGCATCGCCGCGGGTTACGGGATTGTCGCGGTGGATCCGCGCGTCATCCCGCTCGGATCGCACGTGTTCGTGCCGGGCTACGGCCTGGCGATCGCGGCTGATACGGGCGGTGCGATCATCGGCAACCGGATCGACCTCTGCATGGAGTCGGTCAGGGATGCGATCGTGTTCGGACGCCGCGCCGTGAAGGTCTACCTCGTAGAGCAGTAGGCCAGGCGCTTCCGGCGAAGGGCGACGGTATATGACCGGCGACCCTTCTTTTTTTTCGCCAAAACGTCTGCTCGCCGAACGAGGCTTGAGCCCGCGCAAACGGCTCGGGCAGAACTTCCTTATCGATCAGCGCTTTGCCGGGCGTATCGCGGGCGTGCTGCCGGCAGGCTCGTACGTCGTCGAGATCGGCGGCGGCACGGGCGCATTGACCGCCGCGCTCCTTGCCGGCGCGCGCGGTGTGGACGTCTTGGAGGTCGATCGAGGCTTGGCGGCGATCTTGCGAGAGCGCTTCGCCGATGCGCCGAAGGTGCGCGTCTTCGAAGAGGACGCGTTGGAGTTCGACCTTGCCGGCGCCCTGTCGCGCGAAGCAGCGCCGCGCGCGGTGTGCGGCAATCTGCCCTATTACATCACCACGCCGCTGCTCGAGCGCATCGTCGGCTGCTCGGACGTGTGGGAGACGGCCGTGGTGATGGTGCAGCGCGAATATGGCCGCCGCTTGAGCGCCGCGCCGGGCACATCGGACTACAGCAGCCTAACCGTCTTCGTGAACTACCACTGCCGGGTCGAGCACCTCTTCGACGCCGGAGCGGGTGGTTTTTATCCGCCGCCCGCCGTGGCGTCGTCGGTCGTGCGGCTCACGCCCAAGCGCGATCGCGATGCAGGCGTGCGAGATCCTGCGCTCGTGCTTTGGCTTTCGCGCGCCGCGTTTGCGCAGCGTCGAAAGACCCTCGTCAACAGCGTGCTGTCGAGCTTGGCAGCTCAAAAGGTCGACCCGAACGCTCCGCTCGGACGAGGCGACCTCGAAAACGCGGTGCGCTCGATCGGAAAAGATGCGAACATCCGCGGCGAGCGTTTCGCGCTCGACGACTTCATCAAGCTTGCCAACGCGTTGCATGCGCAGGGCTTTCGCGTCCCGCGCCAAATCTAGGACCTCTTGGAAAACGTAACCCTTAGCGAAGAGCCGATCATCATTCCCCCGGCCGGCGAACCGCCGGCCTTCACTGCGCACTGGGGCGGCTGGCGGGTGTTCGGCATCTTCGTCTTGTGCGCGGTCGTGTTCGTCATCGGGCAATTCGTCGTCGCGCTGCTCGTCATCAAGAACAGCCCGTACCTCACGAAGATGCTTTTCCACGTTCGCCTGGGGAGCCCGGCCGAGCAGCTCGCGTTCTACAAGGCGCTGCTCACGGCTCCCGTGATCTTCTGGACCGAGTTCGTCAGCGACGCGGGACTCGTCGGCTGTCTATTGCTGGTCGGCAAGTTCGCATTAGATATCACGCCGCGGGCGCTCGGCTTGCGGGTGCCGCAGCTCGGCGCCGTGGGCATCGGAGTCCTTGGCGGGCTGGCATGCCTGGTGCTGGGTGAGGCGATGGGCCTGATACAAAGCAGGCTCTTGGGCGAGCATCCGCAGGTGACCGCGGTCATCCTCGCCTCCCACCGTGGTGCGATGTCGTTTGCGCTCGACCTGCTCGCAGTCTCCGTCATCGCCCCGATCGCGGAAGAGATCTTCTTTCGAGGCTTCCTGTTCACGGCGTTCCTGCAGCGTCTGCCGCTGTCGCTCTCGGCGATCTTGAGCGGCGTCATCTTCGGCTTAGGCCACGGCGATCTGTGGAATGCGTTGCCGCTCGCCGCCATCGGCGTGGTGCTCGCGTATGTCTATCGCAGAACCGGGAACCTATGGTCCAACGTCATCGCGCACTCGATGAACAACGGCATCACGTTGGCGCTCGCCTTCGCGTTTCCGGAGCTTGTGAAGCACTAGGATCGGATCAGCCTAAGGTCCGGCGTGCCAAATCCCGTTGGTCCTGCCCAGCATGAACGCGATGTAGGCGACGTACAAGATGCCGCAGAGCGCGAACGGCGGCGCCTCCAAGCGTCTGCGCACCAGCGTCCATACGAGCACGAGCACGACCGCCGCCCCCGCCCCAGCTGCCGCAGCGTAGGCGCCGAACTCGAGCCGCCACGGGCTTGCGAGCATGGCGATCGCCGATGCGGTCGATGTCTGGAACATCATCGCGCCGATGACATTGCCCACCGCCAAGTCGTCCTTGCGCAGGCGCATCCAGATAGCGACGTTGAGGACCTCGGGAAGCTCGGTGGCGATCGGGCTCAAGAACAGCGAAACCAGCAGCGGCGAAAACTGCAGGTCTGCGGCGGCCGCGGCGACCGATGTGACAAACCAGCGCGAGGCGAGCGCGGTGAGGGTCAGCGCGACGAGCAGTTGCAGCGCGACGAGGATCAGCGGCGGCCTTGCAGCGCGCGGTGCGAAGCGCAAACGCGGCGGCTGCTCGTCGCTTTCTTGCCCGCGCACGCGCATGTGATACGCGATGTAGATCGCGTAGGCCGCCAACGCCGCGATCGACGCCGACACGCGCACCGCGAAAGTGGGTGCAAAGGAAGCGCCGATGACGAGCGCAAAAGTCAGACCGAATAGCAGCAGTCCGAAGGTCGTCACGTTGAGCCTGACGTGGAGCGCGCCGCGCTGGCGGCTCCGCGCGATGGCGATGACGCCGATGAGGCAGAACACGAACGTCGCCAGCATGAAGGGGGCGCCGATAACTGCGCCGATGCCGATCGCTTGGCTCGCGGGGTCGCGCAGCACGATGAGAGCTACGAATGCCACCATGGTCTCGGGCAGAGACGAGCCGATGGCCGCGACGATCGCACCGGCGGCGCTGCGCGTGAGACCGAAGATCTTTCCGATCCATTCGACCGCGTTGGTGAACGCGTCGCTTGCAAGGGCGACCAGCACCAACGCGCCGAGAACGCTCAGGGCGATCTGCACGGCGAGTCCGTTTGTCCTCTGCATGGGCGGCGACCTTTAGATGCCGTACCGCATCCTTCACATCGCCGACGTCCACCTCGATATGGCGTTCGCCGGGCTTGACGCGGGTCTCGCGAATCGGCGCCGCGCGCAATTGCAGGACGCGTTCGAACGAACGCTTGCCCTGGCGCGCGAGCGCAAAGTCGACGCGCTGTGCATCGCCGGCGATCTTTACGAGGACGGCCGCTCGGGCTTGGACCGCGCCGCGTATTTGCGCCGCTCCTTTCTGGACCTCGCGCCCCTCAGAGTCTTCGTCAGCCCGGGCAACCACGATCCCTTCACCCCGGCCTCGCTCTACCGCTACATGGACGTGCCGGACAACGTCACGATTTTCGCCGAGCGGCGCATGCGCGCCGTCGAACTCGCAGACGGTCTGACGTTGTGGGGCTGCGGCCACGAATACGCGCTCGATCGCGAGCCCATCCTCAAGGGCTTCGCGTGCGAAGGCGACGGCATGCACCTGCTGCTCTTCCACGGCTCCGACAGCGCGCACATGCCGCCCGACAAGGAGTGCATCGCGCCCTTCACCGACGCCGACCTGCAGCGCTCCGGCGCAGCCCACGCCATGGTCGGGCACTTCCATTCGCAATTGAGCCGCGGGCGTTACGCGTATCCGGGTTCGCCGGAGCCGCACACGTTCGCTCAGGCAGGCCGTCACACCGCGTCGTTGGTGACGATCGAAAATCGCAGGGTGGGCGTCGATTTTATCGACGTCAATCGGACCCGCTATGTCACGCTGGATTTCGATCTCACGGGCATGAGCGATCGCGCGGCGGTCTCAACCGTCCTGCGCTCGGAGATCGCCGCCGCGGTGGACAAACCCGGCGAGGTGTTCTGCCGCGTGCGCTTGGTCGGCGCCGCGGCACCGACGCTTGAGGCCTCCTCGGCGGAACTCGCCGAGGAGCTGTCGCCCGCGTTTCCGGGACTGGAGATCGTCGAAGCGTTCGCCTCGTTCGACCTCGCCGCGATCCAGAGCGAGGGTCACACCGTCCGCGCTGAGTTCGTGCGCGCGCTGCTCAAACGGCGCGAAGCGGCGAGCGATGCGGAGCGCCTGCAGCTCGACCGCGCGCTGCATTACGGGTTGCTCGCGTTCGCCGAGAAACCGCTCCAAATATGAGGCTCGTCGAGCTGCAAGTCAAGGCATTCGGTAGACTGGCGGGGCTCAACGTCCTCTTCGGGCGCGGCCTGACCGTGATCGCGGGGCCGAACGAATCCGGGAAGACGACGCTGGTCGAATGTATCGTGCGCTTGTTGTTCGGGTACCCGTCGGCGCGCTACAACGACGACCGCAAACGCTTCGCGCCGTGGAAGGGGGGACCGCACGAAGCGACGTTGATTTACGCGCTGGACGACGGCCGCATGTTGGAGACGTGGCGCGACTTCGCGAAGAGCGAAGTCCCCACCAATACCTGCGATCATCAGACCAAACGGCCGTTGCGCGAATACTCCGGCACGCGCGAGACCTCGCCGGGATCTTCGCTCTTCAAGCTGTCGCTCGCCGCCTTCGAATCGGCGGCCGTGATCCGGGCGGCCGAGTTCGCCGAGAAGACCGACGACGATGCGCGCAAAGCGCATAAGCTGCTCGCCGAGCGCATCGCCGCGCTCGTCGGCGCGGCCGGAGACTCGAGCGCCGCGGCGACGATCGAGGCGCTCAAGCAATTCCTCACCTCGATAGGCGGCGCGCCCAACGCGACCAAGTCGCTCCTGACCGGTGCCCGCGCACGCTTGCAAACGGCGCGCGCGGCCCTCGACGAGTACCAGGCGGCGTCCGAAGTCGCGCGAGCGAATATCGAACGCCGTTCCAAACTCCAAGCCGATCTTGTCACGCTATCCGAGCGGCGCGCCGCGTTGGCGCGCGCCAAGAATGTGGCGGAGCTCGCCGGCGTACGCGCGCAGCTCCGAAGCGTCGATGCGGCGCAGCAAGACTTGACGCGAGTGGAGGCAGGCCGGGCGTCCAGCGGCGCGCCGGCGCCCGTCCTTCTCGCCCGCGCGCGCGATGTCGACGACGCCATCGCCGGATGGCGCTCGGCGCGGGAGAGCGAGGAACTCGCTGTCAAAGCCGCCGGTGAAAAGGAGAGCGAGCGGGAAGCGGCGCGCCAGGCCCTTGATGCCTGCGAGGCCGCGATCAAGGATGCGGATAGCCGGGCCGCGCAGTTGACCGCCGCGGTGACCCGGCTGGCTCCGCGCGCGGGATCGGCAGAAATCGACGCGGACACGCTCGATCGCCTCGAGCGGCAATTCGAGGACGTCGATCGCCTGGAAAGCGAAGCGCGGCGCAAAGAGACCGCCTACGCCATCTCGCGCCACCGCCCGAGCCAGGGGCCGCTGGCGGCGCTGATCGTGACCATCATTTCGATGTTCGGACTGATCCTTGGGCTGCTCATGCGCGTACCGATGGTCGCCTATGGCGCCGGCTTCGGGCTCGTCGCCGGCATCGCGCTCTTCGCGGTGTGGGCCGTCGCTGCGCGCCGCGGAGCCGGGAGTGCCGAACTGCTCGAGCGCGCCTCAGAGGATGCGCGCGCAGTGGCCGACCAGTGGGCCAAGGCTCACGCCGCCGAGTGTCGCGCGGTAGGCAGCGACGACATCACCGCCGTGCGCGCCGCGCGCATGGCGCAGCTCGAACGCGAACGCATCCGCGCGCAACTCGCCGCGGCGCAGAACCAAGCGGAGCAGGCTCGCGCTCGTGCAGAAACGCTGAACAAGCGCTTTGCTGATTTCTCGCACTTCGACCAGCAAGCGGTCACCGCGCGCCAAGTGCGCGAGGAGCGCGAGCGCGCCTTGGCGGGCATGCTTGACGCCGTCGGGGTTTCCGGGGCCACCTTGGAGGATCGGGTTCAAGCATTCCGAGACCTGCGGCAAAAAGGCGATGGCGCGGTGCAGGTCGCCCAAGATATGGGGGGCGCGCAAGTCAAATTGGTGACCGCCTTGGCTGGATCCACGCCCGATGCTTTGCGCCGCCGAGAGGCAGAGCTGCAGGCAGCGCTCGATGGCGCGGCGGGAGCCGATGGCAGCGCGCCTGATCTCGCGGCATCAAGTCTTGCGGCGCTTTCGACCGAACTCCAAAAACTGGAAGAGCAGTCTCACGAAGCCGACAAGGAGCTCGAGGGAGTCAACGGCGAGTTGCGCGATTTCGAGCGGCGTTACCCCGGCGGCGGCGCGGCGCTGGAAGAGCATGTCGCCCTGAGCCAGGCCCGCGAGACCTATTTGGAAGCGGCGAAGTCCGCGGCGACCACGGCGCGTGATGGGATAGAAGCCGCCAAGGTCGCCGTGCACAGCGATTTTGCGCCGGTGCTCGGCGCCGCAGTCGGCGCTGCCGCGACGGCGATCACGGGCGGACGATATTCGGAGGCGGGCGTAGATCCCGATGACTTCACGGTGCGCGTGCGCCCGCCGGAAGGCAGCTCGTGGGTGGAAGCAAGCCTGCTGTCGAGCGGAACGCGCGAGCAGCTGTACTTGGCGCTGCGCGCCGCGATCGCGCAGGCCTTGGGCTCGGGCGAACGAGTGCCGCTGCTGCTCGACGACGCCCTCGCGCACGCCGACGAGACGAGGCAGCGTAGCGCTATACGCCACCTTGCAGCCCTTGCGGCTCAGGGTCAACAGATCATCGTCTTGACGCAACGCGAAGGGCTTGTCGAAGCGGCGCGCGATCTTTCGGGCGTCACGGTCGTCACGCTTGACGGTCCGCCGGCCTGAGCAAACCACTGCGGCTCGGCGTCGACGCGCTCAACGTTCTGCACGATCGACGCGGCATCGGCCGCTACGCGCGGGCCCTGCTGCGGGATTGGCTGACGCGGCGGCGCGAGAGCGTTGACATCGTGCTTCTGGTTCCGCATCTTTTCCCCGGTTTGTTGCGCACGCGCCTGACCGAGGAGGTCGGCGCCGAGGGTTTTTCGGTGGCGCGACGCGCGAGCGCCGCGCGACTCGGTCTGGACCTTGTGTGGTATCCGTGGAACGGCATGACGTGGATCGCGCCGGGCCGCCGCGTCGCGACCGTGCACGACGTTTGGCCTTTCGCGTCGCCTTCGGCCGACCCGCGCATTCGCCGCAACGAGCAGGCGCCGTTTTTGCAGACGGCTGCCAACGCCGACCGCATCGTCGCCGATTCGGCATTCACCAAATCTGAGATCATCAGGTTGTTGTCAGTCGATGCCGGCAAGATCGATGTGGTCCACTTGGGAGTCGACGTCGACTTGGCGAGCGCGGTGGCACCGGCCAGCCCGCCTCCTGGACTCAAGCGCTACGCGCTGTTCGTCGGCGAAGCTGAGCCGCGCAAAGACCTTGCGACGCTGCTCTCAGCGATGGCGCAGTTGCCGGATGATGTGCGGCACGCGACCGGGCTCGTCGTCGCCGGCAGGGCGACGCCTGACGCTCAGGCGCGCAGTTTCAGCGTGACGTACGAGGGCGAAGTCGGCGATGAGCGGCTTGGGGCTTTGTATGCGGGCGCCGCCGCATTCGTTTTTCCATCGACGTACGAGGGCTTCGGCTTGCCGGTGCTCGAGGCCATGGCGTTCGGCGCTCCGGTGATCGCTTCGAACGCGGCAAGCGTGCCCGAAGCGGGCGGCGACGCGGCTCTCTATTTCCGGGCCGGCGATTCGTCGGCACTGGCGCGTGCCATCGCGGAAGTGCTCAGCGACGAGCGCCTAGCCGCAACCTTGCGCGCAGCGGGCAAACAGCGCGCCGCGCATATGACGTCGCGCCGCACGGCCGATCAAACGTTGGAGATTTTTCAGAAGATGATTTCCCGGGGCTAAAGCCCCGGCGCTACACTTCGTCTTCGGGAACAACCGCGGCGGGTTGGAAGAGCGACGCCCGAGCCGGTGTGAGGACCTGCGCGACGAGCGCGCCGCCGAGCAGACCGCCCACGTGCGCCTGCCACGATATGTACGGATTGATGAAACCATTGGCCAGCGTCAGGAGAATAGGAAAGCCGGCCGCGCGCAAGAGCGGGCCGCGCATGGCCGGCAGCTTGAAACCGAGCACCACCATCGCACCGAAAACACCCATGATCGCCCCCGACGCGCCGATGGCCGGCGCCGGGCTGAGGACCGTCACGGCGAGGTTGCCCGCGATCAATCCGGCGACATAGATGAGCGCGTAACGCGGGCTGCCGTACGCGAACTCGACGAACGTTCCTGCTTGGAACAGCGCGAGCATATTGAACAAGATGTGCGGCACGCTTGCGTGCAAGAACCCGCCGGTGATCAGCAGCCACCACTCGCCGCCTTTGACGAGAGCCGGCGTGACCGCCCCGGCGTTCGTGAGCGCGCCGCCCTGCAGGTAATCGATGGCGAACACGATCACGCAGATGGCGATGACCGCCATCGTGACGGGAACGTTTTGCGGTCTCACGCGAGCGCGCTGCGCAATGCCGCGACGAACAGCGGGATCATGATCTCGTGATGGCCGGTGAACATATAGCCGCGCCCCGAGCCGCCGAGATGCGGCCGCGTCACGACGTTGGTACGCGTCCGGTAATGCCGGATGAAGTCGAAGTCGGCCGTCACGAAATCACCGCGCGCGCCGAGGTTGCGCGCGATGGACAAAGCCTTCAGGAACACCTCGGGCATCATCACCGCCGAACCGAGGTTGAGGTACGCGCCGCCGTCGGCGACGGCCGCGACCACCTCGGTGAAAAGACGAAAATCCAACAGCGAGGCAGCGCCTAACGCGGCGCCGTCGGCCTTCGGGTGCATGTGGATGATGTCGGTGCCGATCGCGACGTGGACGGTGACCGGCACATCGAGCGCCGCGCCTTGCGCCAAGATAGAGTCGCGCGCGTAGGGCGCATTCGCTTTGAGCAGCGCGTCGCCGAGCGCGCGGCCGAGACCGACCTTCGGGCCTGTGTCCGCGATCGCTCTCAAAATGAAGTCGGCGGTCTCGCCCGACATCCCAAACGAACCGTCGCGCAGCGATGCGTCCACATCTTCTGACGTCTTGCCGGCGATCGCCAGCTCGACGTCATGGATGCATACCGAGCCATTGCAGCCGACTGCGCTCGCGATGCCGGAGCGCATGAGGTCCACCAGCACCGGACCCAGGCCGGTCTTGACGACGTGCCCGCCGATGCCCAGCGCGATCGTCTTTCCCGCACGGTGCGCTTTCGCCACGTACGCCACCAGCTCGCGCAGCTCGCTGACCGCGAGCACGTCGGGCAGGCCGCGCCAAAAGTCGTCGAAGCTCATGCCGGCGCGCGGCGGCACCGCGAGCGACTCCAGCGACACCTTCGATGGGCGCCTGGCGAGGTCGGTCAAGCGGAGTTTGTTGAGATCGAGCCGCGGGAAACGTTTGGTCAACTATAGATACCCTTCGATGAGCTCCCGCAAGCGTTCGCGGAAACGTTGCGGCGAATACGCTTGGGCGTGCGCGACGAGGCGCCTGCGATCAAAAGCATTCGGATCAAACGATCGCAGCTTTTCAGCGAGAGCTTCCGCCGTCGCTTCGTGGAAAAACGATCCGGTCTCGCCTTCCACGATTGTTTCGAGCGACCCTCCGGCTGCGAACGCGATCGCGGGGCGGCCGGACGCCGCCGCTTCCAACGCGACGAGACCGAAATCTTCGACGCCGGGCACGAGCACCGCCCGGGCGCGGGCGTACAGCGCTCGCCGCTGCGCGTCGTCGACGCGCCCCGCAAAGCGCACGGTCGGGCCTGCTAGGCGGCGCAGGCGCGACTCGTCAGGTCCGCTGCCGACGACGACGAGGCGCACGCCGATCGCGTTGCACGCTTCGATCGCGAGCGCGACGCGCTTGTACGGCAAAAGGCGCGCCACCACGAGATAGTAGTCGTCGATCTCATCGGACGGCGCGAAGCCGTCGACGTCCACCGGACACGGCACGATATCGCAGTCGCGATTGTAGCACGCTCGGATCCGCGCCGCCACGTTTGCGGAGTTCGCGATCATGCGCGTAGGACGTTGGGCAGCGAGGTAATCCCAACGCCGCAAGCCCGGCAGCACGGCGTGCAGCAGGGGCCGCAGCGGCGCGGGCGTGAGCTCGTTCGCATATTCCTCCGGATACCACAAGAAGCGCGTCGGCGTGTTGACGTATGACACGTGCAGGGCATCGCTGCGGGTCAGAACGCCTTTTGCGAATGACGTCGTCGAAGAAACGACAAGATCGTACGCATGAAGGTCGAGTGACTCGAATGCCCGTGGATACAGCGGCAACAGCGCGCGAAACGCTCGGGAGCCTCCGGGTATGCGTTGCAGCCAAGTCGTGCGGATGTCGATGCCGTCAAAGGCGGAGCCGACGGCCTTGCGATCCCACAAGGACGTGTAGATCGGCGCATCGGGATAGAGCGGGTGCATTTCGGCAAGCACGCGTTCGGCGCCGCCGAGCTGTGTCAGATAATCGTGGACGAACGCGGTGCGCACCGCCGTTTTAGTCGCGCTAGCGGTTTTCGGCCACCGGCAGGACCACGGCGACGGTTTCCCGCGCGAGATACTGCTTCGCGACCCGCTTGACGTCCGCTGCGCTCACCGCCGCGATGCGCGCGGGCAATTCGGACTCGAAGGAGAGGCCGTCGGGCGACATCGCCGAGCGTCCGAGCAGCCAGGTCGCATCGGACAAGGTCGAGTCAGACATGAGATAGTCGCCGATCGCCAAGCGCTTGGCGCGCAAGAGCAGATCTGCGGGAAGGTTCGCGCCGCGCAACCGCGCGACGCCGGCCTCCATCTCGCTCATCGCTTGCGTGATGGTAGCGCTGTCGCCGTTCAGGAAGATCACGAATGTGCCCGGACGCGCTTCGTATTGATAGAATGTGCCGACGAAAGCGTCCATCGCGGCGCCCGCAGACCCGAATGACAACGCGTGGATGTCACCGCCGCGCCCGAGCAGCGCTTCGATGACCAGCATCGCCGGAAAATCTTTCGAGAACTGCGAGGGCGCGCCGTAGCCGAGCGCCAGCCACGTCGACTCGACGTTACGATGCGAGATCACCTGGGATTGGCGCGTCACGGCTGCGGGCTGGGGAGCCGGCGCGCCGGCGCCTGCCGGCCAGGCGGAGAACGCCGAACCGATGGCGGCGACGTTATTGTCGGAAACGGCTCCGAGGATCGCGACCACCGTTCCGTTGCCGTGCCGATACCTCTCGGCGAAACGCTGCACGTCTGCGGCGGCCATGCGCGAAAGGGTGGAAGCGCGACCGCCGTCCGGAAACGCGAAGCCCGTTCCGAGGTAGCGCACTTGTCGAACCATGCCATAAGCCACTTGCACAGGGCTCTTCGCGGTCTCGGAAACCTGATCCACCAACTCGGCGCGCGCCATCGGGATTTGAGCCGGGTCCGGATTGGCGATAGCGCTCGCGAGATCGCGCACGAGGCGGGGCAGATCGGCCGCGCGGCTTTCGATATAGAATCGCGTGGACTCGGGATCGACGGTGTAGGTCGCCGATCCACCCGCGTTCGCTGCGAGATCGGTCAGCGACGCGCCCCTCTCGACGGGCGTTCGCAGCACGACCGACGCGGTCAACGCGGCGATGCCGGCCAGACCCGCGGGCTGCTGCATGAGGCCCGCCGGCACGAAGACCTGCGCCCCCGCGATCGGCGAGTCCGCAAGCGGCGCCGAAACGATCACGACGCCGTTCGGCAACGCGTTACGCGCGGCGGCAGGGAACGACGCGTTTGTATCCGGCTGCGGAGCAGCGCCGACCAGCAGTAACGCAGCGAAAAGGATCGAGCAGTGGCGCAGCTTCATCGAATGCTGCCTCCGCGCGTCAGCACGCGTTGCGGCGGCATGTCGCCGGTAGTCGTCTGACTTGTCGGCCGAGGCGCGACGGTCACGGTCGCAGGCGCGCCGGCGAGATAGGTCTTGGCGGTTCGAAAGATAAGGTCGGGCGTGAGCGCGGCGGCGCGTTTGAAATAATCGCCCGAAAGCGCGGGGTCGATGGCGCTCGGCGTGTACGCCGGCGCACCTTGCGCGAAATACCAGCCATAGTTGTCCGCCAACTCTTGCGGCGTTTGCGCGTCGCGAAGCGTGTGCGTGCGGAACGCATCGAGCGCGCGCGCGAACTCCGCTCCCGGCAAGGGGCCGTCGAGGAGCGGCTTCATCGCCGCTCGCATCGCGTCAGCCGTGAGCTGCACCGGCAGCTTGTCCGCGGAGGCGCTCATGTAGAACACGCCGGCTCCCCGGAGCGTGATGAATTGGCCGGAGAATTCGATGGCTGGATTCGAGGTGTGCAGCGCCTTGGCCACGAGCCCGTAGCTCGGCCGAGTCAGGTAGTCCGAAATGAAATCCATTGCGGTCGATGCGCGCTCGTCGTCGACCGCCGGCCCTACCCAGCCGAGCGCCACACCGGCCGTATCGGCGAAGCCGTTCATCGTCGGCTGGGCCGGTGGCGAGGTCTGCGCCGAGGCTGGGAATGCGGGTACCGATCCCGCCGGTGGAGCCGCCGAAGCGATCCTGCGCAGGAATGCCTGCTCGTCGACGCTGCCGACCGCGACCACGATGGCATTCCCCGGCTGATAGGCTTGGCCCGCAAAGGTCTGCACGTCGGCCCCCGTCATCGCCTTCAGGCTCGAAGACGTGCCGAAAGGCGATGCGTGAAACGGCCCGTTCACGAAAAGCGTGTTGAACACCGCATCGCGCAGCAGCAACGCCGGATTGCCAGACGCCAGCAATTGTTGCTCTGCCATGCGCAGCTTTGCATCGCGGAAGCCGGCCGCGTCAACGGTCGGATGGAAGACGCGGGCGACGAGCGCATCGGCGAGGCGATCGGCCGCGTAGGCCGGCGCGACGATCGCGATCTCCGTCGAGCCGGGAAAAATCGAGACGCTGATCTGCCCGCCCTCGAGCCGCACGAGGTCGCGCAGAGATGCTCCGGCGACTTTGGTGCTTGCGATGCTCAGACCGGTGAGCCGCGCTATGCCCGGCTTCGCGCCGTCGTAGCCGTTGGACGGACAGATGATCCACGCTTCGAGCGCCACGGTGGGAGAAGCGGTCGCATGACGAGCGGCGACGGTGAGGCCGTCGCTAAGCTGCGTCTCGTTCGGGGCGAGCGGCAACGCGAGTGCCGAGGATGACAACGTCGCCGCGAGCAGCGCGGCGACAGGGGCAAGCAAAAGGGATTTTAACATAGGCGGACTGACTGATTTCGCCCGAGATGTAGCAGCGGACCTTGTAGAAGGCCCGTTGCTCACGTTAATCTCAGAATCAGGCGGGTTCTGGTGGAGGGAAGGGCAGCGCACCCGGCTTGACGCGGGTCTTTTCTTCCTTCGGCGCCTGCGAGGCCGCCGCGGCGGCTTCGGGCGCGACCGGTTCGGGCGTCTTGCGCGCGACCAGCTGCGGCGCATCGGACAGCAGACGGTCGACGTCTTCGCCTTCAACCGTCTCGCGTTCGAGCAACGCCTCTGCGAGGCGGTGCAGCTTATCGATGTTCGTCTCGAGCAAGTGGTACGAATTCGCGTAGCACGTGTCGATGATCAGGCGCACCTCGATATCGATCTGGCTCGCCACTTCTTCGGAGTAGTTGCGCTCCTCCATGATGTCGCGGCCCAAGAAGACCTGCTCGTGCTTCTTGCCGAGCGCCATGGGACCGAGCTTGTCGCTCATCCCCCACTCCATCACCATCTTGCGCGCCAAGGTGGTAGCCCGCTGGAGATCGTCGTATGCGCCGGTCGTCGACTCGTGGAAGATGAGTTCTTCCGCCGCGCGCGCACCCAACATCACCATGATGCGATCGATGATCTCGGCCTTGATCATCAAGTAGCGGTCTTCGGTGGGCAACTGCATCGTGATGCCAAGCGACATGCCGCGCGGAATGATTGTGACTTTGTGCAGCGGATCGGCGTGGGGCAGCAACTTGGCCACCAGCGCATGGCCGCTCTCGTGATACGCGACCATCTCTTTTTCGCGCGAGCTCATGATCCGGCTCTTGCGCTCCGGTCCGGCCACGACGCGATCGATCGCCTCTTCGCAATCTTTCATATCGATCTGCGTCTTGTTCTGGCGCGCTGCCAACAGCGCGGCTTCGTTCAGCAGATTCTCGAGATCCGCGCCGGAGAATCCGGGCGTACGGCGGGCAAGCGTTTCCAACTTGACATCGGGCGCGAGCGGCTTGTTGCGCGAGTGCACGCCGAGGATCTGAGCCCGTCCGACCACATCCGCACGATCCACGACGACCTGGCGGTCGAAACGGCCGGGCCGCAGCAGCGCCGGATCGAGCACGTCCGGCCGGTTCGTGGCAGCGATGAGAATGACGCCGGTGTTGACATCGAATCCGTCCATCTCCACCAGCAACTGATTGAGCGTCTGCTCGCGCTCGTCGTGGCCGCCGCCAAGGCCTGCGCCGCGCTGCCGGCCGACGGCATCGATCTCGTCGATGAACACGATGCACGGCGCGCTCTTCTTGGCCTGATCGAACAGGTCGCGAACGCGCGACGCGCCCACGCCCACGAACATCTCGACGAAGTCCGAACCGGAGATCGAGAAGAACGGCACGCCGGCTTCGCCTGCGATCGCGCGCGCGAGCAGCGTCTTGCCGCTGCCCGGCGGGCCGAGCAGGAGCAGGCCTTTCGGGATGCGCGCGCCGAGGTTCTGGAACTTCTTCGGATACTTGAGGAACTCGACGACTTCTGCGAGTTCTTGCTTGGCCTCGTCAACGCCGGCGACGTCGGCGAACGTGACCTTGGGGCGGTTCTCGGTGAGCAGCTTGGCGCGGCTGCGTCCGAACGACAGCGCCTGGCTGCCGCCTGACTGCGCTTGGCGCATGAGCACCATGAAGATGATGATGACGAAGATGACGGGCAAGATATTGAGCAGGATCATCCAGGTCGGCCACGCGTTGGCCTGGCTGCCGTCGCCGCTCACCTTGATGTTCTTCTTGAGCAGCAGATCGGTGAGCTCCGTGGCCGAACCGGCCGGAAGCTGCACGGTCTCCACCGCATCACCGGTCATCTTGACGCGCGCCTCGTTGTTCGCGCCGATGACGACGTCGTGGATCGACTCAGGCGAGCGCTGGATCTGCTGGATGAAGGTCGTGTAGTCGACCGCCTTGGGGCTTTGGTTGGGCTTGAAGTAGGCAATGGCGAGGGCGACCAGCACCGCCAGTCCTACCCAGATGAGCACGTTTCGGATGAATTTGGCCATTTGCTTACTTATACGCTTCTACGAGGTCGAAAGTTTACATATATATGGAAGATTGCGATAGCGTTCTTGGTAGTCCAAACCGTACCCTACCAGGAAGGCGTCGGGTGCGACCAATCCCACATAATCGACGCGGACGTCGACCTTGCGGTGAAAGGGCTTGTTCACGAGCGCACAGGCGCGCAGGCTGCGGACGTCGCGGCTCTTGAGGTTGCCGAGCAGGTATTCAAGCGTCAAGCCTTCGTCCACGATGTCCTCGACGATGATCACGTTCTGATCGGCGGGGTTGCGATCGAGGTCCTTGAGCAGGCGCACGTCGCCTGCTCCCTCGCGTCCGGTGCCATACGAACTGACCACCATGAAATCGACCGATACCGGGTAGTCGGCGAGCGCCCGCATGAGGTCGGCGCTGAAGAGCACGGCGCCTTTGAGGATGCCCACGAGGAGAATCGGTTCGCCCTTGTAGTCGGTGCGGATCTGTTCGGCCATGCGCGCGATGGCGCGCTGGATATCGTCGGCGGTGAAGACGACTTGGCCTAGTTCTCCGTCACGCGTCAGGGCTTGTTTCATTCCTTACTATTATCGGCGTTCAACGCGACCGAGAGGACCTTTCCCCCTGCGCGCGCCGTGTAGGGCTCCATGGGGCGCATCCCCAGCACCGCGACGATCGTGTCCCCTTTACAGAGCAACGGTACGGCGCCGCGCCGCGGATTGGGAACGCCGGCCTTGGCCAAGAAGCGCGCGAGCGGCACGGGCCGGCTGCGCCCGGCGGGAACGACTTTGTCGCCTACGCGAGGTAGCCTGACGTGCAGCTTGGTGCCCGGCGGAAACTGCTTGGCGTCCAGCGCCAGCGCACCCTTGCGCGCCGGACCGTGGGTTAGGCTCAACGTTCCCCACGGCGTTTTGTTCGTACTTCGCGCGCTTGGCACGAGCAGTTCGTGCGCTGCCGGCCTTGCGACATGCGCGCTGGAGTCGACCATCATTCGGCCGGCGGAGAGCACGATGCTCGTCGCGCCTGCGTGGAACCTGCCGCCGCGCCGTTCGAGGATCGCGCGCGCGACGGCGTCGCAGTGACTGAAATGAAAATCGCGAGCGTTGCCTTGGACTTCGCGGACGGCGTGGCGGATCACGCGGCGCAGCATCGCTCTCGGAAGCGCGCGCAGTTTGGCGACCGACAGTTCAGACCCGCCGTTCGCGCGGCAGACGTGCCATGCTTGCGCGGTGAGATCTTGGAGCAGCACCTGATCTTCGCGCAGCAGCGCGGCGCCGCGGGCGATGGCGCCCGACGTGCCGGGCGCGACCATTTCGAGTTCGCGCAGCAGGGCGCGCACGCTGTTGCGTCGCAGGCGAAGATCGGCGTTGGTGGCGTCCAAAGCGTGCGGAATGTTCCGACTCGCAAGCACCGCTTCGAGCTGCTCCTTCGACGCCCACAGCAGGGGCCGGACCAGATCCACTCCGCGGCCAAGCCGCCGGCGCGGACGCATGGCGGCAACGCCGTCGATCCCAGCGCCGCGCGTCAACGCCAGTAATGTCGATTCGACCAGGTCGTCGCGCTGGTGCCCGGTGATCACGAAACGCGCGCCGACCTCACGCGCCACGCGCAGGAGCGTCTCGTAGCGGAATTCGCGCGCGCGCGCTTCCACCGACGTGCTCGACGCGGCGTGCCGAGGAGAGTTCGGACCCGCACCGGGCTGGAGCCGCTCTACAAGAACTCGGGCATCGCTGGCGCGGGCTTGCGCGCGCACCGCTGCGATGTCGCGTTTGATGTCGGCGGGCGGCCGCAGCCCATGATCCAGGTAGCAGGCGAAGAGCTGCGCGTTGGCCCGAGCGTGCCGGATCAGCAGCAGCGTCGCGCCGCTGTCCGAGCCTCCGGAGCACGCTACGAGGAGGCGGGGTTCGTCTTCAGGCACGCCCAGCAGATCGCAGGCTTGCGCGGCGCGCGCGGCCACGGCCACGAGCGCGTCACGATCCGCGACGCGCGAAGCGCGCGACTTCGCGCTCCGCTTCTCGCTGTTTGATCGTCTCGCGCTTGTCATATTGTCGTTTGCCACGTCCCAGTCCAAGTTCGACCTTGGCGCGCCCGCGCTTGAAGTAGGCGCGCAGCGGCACGAGCGTCAGGCCCTTTTCCTGCAACGTGCCCACCAGCCGCTGGATCTCGCGGCCGTGCAACAGGAGCTTCCGATCGCGCCGCGGCTCGTGCTGCGAAAAGAACGTTCCCTGTCCGTAGGCCGGAATCTGCACGTTGACGAGCCAAGCCTCGCGCCCCCGAACCCGAACGAAGCCATCCGTCAACGAGCAGCCGTTGACGCGCAGGCTCTTGACTTCGGTGCCGGTCAGCACGAGCCCGGCCTCGAGCTTGTCGGTGATGTGGTAGTCGTGGAAGGCTTTCCGGTTGCTGCTGATCTGCTTGACGCCGTCCCCCGCCGCGCCGGACGCTCGCTTCATTGCGAGATGAAGCGCGAGCTGCCTTCGGCGTACAGCGTGCCGTCTTCTCCGGACAGCCTGGCAACGGCATCGAGCATCTTCCCGCGCCGGCCAACGATCTTCCCTTCGAGCACGAGCGGCGCGCCGATCGGGACCGCTTTGCGAAAGCGCACTTCAAGCCGCGCGGTCACCGCGCGCACGCCCGCTGCGATCGCCGCGTGCGCCATCGCTTCGTCCAAGAGTGTGGCCACCACGCCGCCGTGGAGCATGTCGGACCAGCCGGAGAAATTCGGATTTGGCACCACGCGGCAGCGCGCGACGTCCGGCTCGTAGTCGAAATGCATCTGCAGCCCCGTTTGGTTGTCCGGACCGCACGCGAAGCAGCGCCGATCATCTTGCAGCGTGTCCGCTGCGGTCATTTGATGTCGCCGCGTTTGATCTTGTCCAGCTGCGCCTTCGAGTAATCCGGCGCTTCGCCGTAGACGATCGCTTCGGCGAAGGCCTGTTTGGCGTCGGCGATCTTGTGGATCTTGAGATATACCTGACCGAGCAGCGGCAGCCCGAATTGCCCGGCTTCACCGACGTGGCCCTTGTCGAGATCGATCGCGGTCTTCAGATACTTAATGGCCGCGTCGTACTGACCGAGATCGTCCATGATCGAGCCGAGGTGATAGAAGGCATCGGGATAGTTCGGCATCAGGTTCGGCACATCGATCAGATACGCGAGCGCGCGATTGGGGTTTTTGAGGTCCACTTGATAGATGCTCGAAAGATATTCGCGCGCGAGCAGATCTTTAGGCGCGCGATCGAGCGCCGCGAGGAATTCGGCTTTGGCGCGGTTGGTCGAGTTCTCCCCGAGCCGGTAGATGCCGAGTCCGACGTGCGCTGCGGCGAGGTTGGGATCGCTCGCGATCGCAGCGGCCAGCGCGTCGCGGGCGTCGGGTCCGCGCGCGGTGATGAACTGGCTCATGAACAAATAGGTATAGCCCAGGCGCGTCTGTGCCAGCGCGTCCTTGGGATGTTTGGCGGCGTCTTCTTCTTCTTGGTTGGCCAGCTGCGTCAAGGCGTCTGCGCCGATGTTCCGCACCGCGGCGTTCATGAACGACAGCGCGAATGAGTCCGCCGGCGCGATGGCAAGCGCCGCGTTGAACTCGATCTGAGCTTTGACAAAGCTCTTGGTGTAAAACGCGCTGAGGCCGTCATTGACGTGCGTCAAAAACGAGCGATCGGTGTAGGGATCGGACGTCGCAGCTTGGGCGCGCCCGGCGGCCGGCCCACACAGCAGGGCGAGCGCGGCGAGAACAAAGGCAACACGATACGCTCTCATTAGATCCTTTCGGGTTCGTTCGGTCTTGGAGCCGAGTGCGGCTAAGCGCCCAGTGCGAGCCGTTCGCCAAGCTGTCTCGGCAAACGGGCGCGCAGGATGCGCTCCTGGACGCCCTTGATGTCGTATTGGACACGACGGATCTCAACTGCGCGCGCGCCGTCGTCATAAAAGGCGAACGACGCTTGCGGGTTGCGATCGCGGGGCTGGCCGACGCTGCCCACGTTGATGATATAACGGTATTCGGGAAGCACTTCGATTCGCCCGCCGTGCGCCAATTTTTGTTGGAACGTCCCGCCTGCCGCGTCCTGGTAGTACACTTCCGCCACGTGGCTGTGACCCACGAAGGTCAATGGCCTCGACACCGACTCGAAGGCCAGCTTAGCGTCGCGCACGTCCATGATGTAGTCGAAGGCCTGAGCCGGCGATCCGTGGACGATGTCAAACCCGTCGAACTGGCGCTCTCTTGGAAGCTGGGACAGGTAGTGCCGGTTCTCCGCCGTCAGCTCGCCCTGGGTCCAGACCAGCGCCTCTCTGGCGACGCTGTTGAAGAAATTCGCGCCGGAACCCGACACCGCCGCCTCATCGTGATTTCCGGAAATGGCCAGGCACTCGCGCGCGCGCAAGAGATCGCAGCACTCGTTGGGATTGGGCCCATAGCCGACGATGTCGCCGAGGCACAGCAGCCTATCGATGCCGATTTCGTCGAGCTCCTGGATCACCGCCTTGAGCGCTTCGTGATTCGAGTGCACATCGGAGACGATGCCGTAGCGCATGCCCGTCAGACCCTGCTGATCCCGCCGCTGCGGGAGAACGGCATGGCGTCGACCCACGCGCCGCTTTCGATTCGACCCTCGCCCTGCGCCACCGCGACAAGCGCATCGGCCATGCCCAGGATGTGCATCTGCGCCGACGTGCCGAACAGCGGCGTGGCCAGCAGACCGTCGGCTGCCTGCGTCAAGCTCACCGGAACGCGTCGCTCGACTTTCGGGTCGCGAGCGATCGGCTCGGCAAGGCGCGCGCGGACGGGCAATGTGCTGTCGTGTTTGTCGAACATGCGCAACAAAACCGGTTTGCCCAAGGTCTCGAGCATGACGAGCGCGGACACCGGGTTGCCCGGCAGCCCGATGACGGGCTTCTCGCCGATCAGCGCCAGCAGCGTCGGGCGGCCGGGCTTGGCCCGAACTCCGTGTACGATGACGCCGGGCTCGCCTGCTTCGCCCACGACCTCCGGCGTGTAATCCCGGTCGCCGACGCTCGAACCACCCGAGATGACGACCGCGTCGGACGTCGCGAGCGCGTCGACCAAGCCTCGCGCGAGCGCCTCGCGTGCGTCGGCTACTCGCGGGTGCAAGCGCACCTCGAAGCCCATCGCTTGCAGCGCAGCGCTCAAGCAATGGCTGTTGATGTCGCGGATCTCTCCCGGGGCTAGTGCGAAGTCGCCGGGCGGAACGAGCTCGTCGCCGCTGACCAGAAGCGAGACAACCGGTTTCGCGTAGACGCTGACGTGCGCGATGCCGGCGCCTGCGAGCATGCCGACCGCGGCCGGGCTTATCGCCGTAGCGCGTCCCAACAAGATCTGCCCGCGCTTGACGTCGCTGCCGCGCGCGACGATTTGCGCAGCGGCGTCGCTGCCGTCGAGGATCTCGACATAGCTCCCGCTCTCACGCGTGTCCTCGAGCATGACGATGCCGGTCGCGCCGTCCGGCAATGCGCCGCCGGTCGGCACGCGCAGCGCCTGACCGGGGCGCAGCGCTTGCGACGGGGCTTTGCCCATGAGCACTTCACCCGCGATCGCGAGTTTCACCGGGCTCTGTGCGGTCGCAGATGCCACCTCTGAGGCGATCACGGCGAAGCCGTCGAGCGGGGAGCGGTCAAAAGGCGGCACATCTTCCGCCGCGGCGACGTCTTCCGCGAGAATCCTGCCTTCGGCGAGCGCGAGAGCCACCGATTCGGCCTGGGCGACGCGGATCGGGTATCGATCCATGGCCGCAAGCGCCTCCGCAACGGAGACGCGCCGCAACGTGGGATGAGAGACTCTCGTGGGTGACCTCCTTGCAGAACGGGGCGTTTGGGGCCGATAACCCATATATTCAGGGAATTGAGCCGCCGCGACCTTTTCGTCGCTGCGTGCGGGAGAACGTGACGAATGCCGTTTCCGACCATCGAAGAGCTACTCACGCAATTGTCGGCCCAAGAGGCGTCCGACTTGCACTTAGTGTCGGGCAGCCCGCCGACGATCCGCATACACGGCATCTTGCACAAGATGGGCACGGATATCCTCAAACCCCCGGATACCGAGGCGCTCATCCGCCCGATCCTGAACGACGATCAGTTCAAGGTCTTGCAACAGCGTCGCGAACTTGACTTCGCGCTCGCGATCAAAGGCTTCTCGCGATTCCGCGTCAACGCGTGTTACCAGCGCGATTCGCTCAGCGCGACGTTCCGCGCCATTCCGTCGCGCCCGCCGCGGCTCGAAGAGATGGGCTTTCCGAAAATCGTCGCCGATATCACCCTCAAGCCGCGCGGCCTCGTGCTCGTGACCGGGCCGACCGGTTCGGGCAAGACGACGACGCTGGCGTCCATGATCGACTACATCAATCGCAATCGGGCGGTCCGCATCGTCACCATCGAGGATCCGATCGAGTACCTGCATCACAACGACCAGGCCGTGATCAGCCAGCGCGAGGTGGGCCGCGATACGTTGGCCATCAGCACCGCGTTGCGCTCCACGCTGAGGCAAGACCCCGACGTGATCCTCGTCGGCGAGATGCGCGATTTGGAGACCATTCAGCTCGCGATTTCCGCCGCCGAAACCGGCCATTTGGTGTTCGCAACCCTGCATGTCACGTCGGCCGCGGAGTGCGTCAACCGCATCATCGACGTATTTCCGACGGACCAACAGGAGCAAGTGCGCGTGCAGCTCTCGGCGACGATCGAGGCCGTCTTCACGCAATGTCTCATTACGCGTGCCGACGGGCCCGGCCGCGCGTGTGCGATGGAAGTCTTGCTCGGCACGCCGGCCGTGCGCAACATGATCCGCGAGAACAAACCTTCGCAGATGGCCACCGCCATTCAGACCGGAACGGCTCTGGGTATGCAATCGCTCGAGAAGAACCTCGCACAGCTTATCGCCGCCGGAACGGTCACGTACGACGCCGCCGTTGAACACACGTCGCATCCGGGCGAGTTGCAGCGCATCGTCGGCGAGGCGGGCAGCGGCAAACCGAAATTCGCGACGGCCTAGAATAACAGGACCTTTCGGTCCTGACCCGCAAACTCGCGGCGTGCTCGACAAGAACCTCATCCGCGAGCAGCCGGACCGCGTGCGGCGCTCGCTCGCGCGTCGCCAGCTTCCCACAGACGTCGTCGACGAATCCCTCGCTTTCGACGCGCAATGGCGCGCCGTGGTCACGGCGATCGACACGGCCAAAGCCGAGCGCAACCAGCTCTCCGCGCAGTTCGCGAAAGCTAAGGACCAAGGCGGCGACGTCCTTGCGAAGCTGCGCGAGCGATCCAACGCGCTCGGCGAACGCATCAAGCGCCAGGAACAAGAAGCGGCGGCTACTGAAGGGCGGCTCGACGCGCTGCTCGCGCAGATCCCCAATCTTCTCGCCGACGACGTGCCTGACGGCGCAGACGCAGGCGCGAACGTCGAGATCAGGCGCGGCGGCACGATCCCGACGTTCGACTTCGAACCCAAGCCGCACTGGGAGATCGGCGAGCGCCTGGGCATCATCGATTTCGAGCGCGGCGTGCGGATCGCGCGAAGCCGTTTTGTGGTGCTCAAGGGTGCGGGCGCGAGGCTGAGCCGAGCGCTCGCCAACTTCTTCCTCGAGCGCAACGTCGCCGCGGGCTTCGTCGAGATCAATCCGCCGCTGCTCGTCAACCGGGAAACGGTCGAAGCGACCGGCCACTTGAGCAAGTTCTCCGACGCGATGTTCTCGCTCGAGGACGGCTCGTTGTTCTTGTCGCCTACTTCCGAGGTGCAACTCGTCAACCTGCACCGCGGGGAGATCCTCGAGGCAAGCGATCTTCCGTTGCGCTACACCGCGTACACCCCATGTTTCCGGCAAGAAGCCGGTGCCGCGGGCAAGGACACGCGCGGCCTGATCCGCATGCATCAGTTCGAAAAGGTGGAGTTGGTCAGCCTCTGCGCTCCCGAGGACAGCCCGGCGCGGCACGAACAAATCGTGCGCCAAGCCGAAAGCCTGCTGCAAGCGCTGGAACTGCCGTATCGGATCGTCGTGCTGTGCTCCGGCGACACGGGATTCGCGTCGAACAAGACCTACGATCTGGAAGTCTGGCTGCCCGGACACGACGCATATCGCGAGATATGTTCGTGCTCCAATTGCGGAGATTTTCAGGCGCGCCGTGCCGGCATTCGTTTTCGTCCGCAGCCTCGCGCCAAACCCGAGTTCGTGCACACCCTCAACGGCACGTCGCTGGCGTTGGGACGGACGCTGGTCGCGATCCTCGAAAACAATCAGGAAGCCGACGGCGCCGTGCGCGTGCCGACCGTGCTCCGGCCGTATCTGGACGGCATGGAACGAATCGCCGCGGCGGGCTAAAAGGAAACTTTTTCGAAGCAGGCAAATTTATCGCGCCTCGCCGGCATTTTTTCGTTGTCGGCGGCTTTATGATGGGGGGGCAAACTCGTGAAGTCTTCGACAGGAATGTTCGTCGCGTGCGTTGCGGGCGCACTGGTCATCGCAACCGCAGCGTTCACGACCGGTTACAGCACGGCCGCGCAGGCCGCGAAGGCGTACCCGAACGTAGGCTGGACTATCCATATCGACGCGCAGCGTCATTTCCCGGGAAACAAACAGGTCTATGCGCATCATTTTTGCCGTGGGGTCCGGGGCGGCTGGACTGAGTGCCAACTGTACGAGAGCGACGATGCCAACGCGCGCATGGTCGGCGCTGAATTCATCGTCAGCCCGGCGATCTACAAGACGTTCTCCAAAGCCGAGCAAGCCAGCTGGCACTGGCACAAGGTCGAACTTCCGAAGGTCAACGGCAAGATGCCGGATATGACGAAAGCGGAGGCGGCCAAGGTGGTCAAGCAGATCACCGACACCTACGGGAAGGTGATCCTCTTCTACGATCCGACCAAGCAAGACGTGCCGACCGGAAGCCCGCTGATCTCGATCGTCAACTAGTTGCCGAAAAGCGCGCTCTCGCGAGCGCGCTTTTTCTTTTTTGTAGCAACGGATCTTTAGATCCGTTCTCATGCCCGCGCCGGCTCTGCCTCTTTCATGCCGCTCTTGAGCATCGCGCGAAGCTCGGGGGTGTCTTTGTGACCATGGGTCGACACCGCGTGCTCGGTGGCGGCTCTGAGCACTTCGGCTTCAGTGCCTTCTATCTTCAGACTGCAATTGGACTCGCTCGGATGTTCGCGACAATCGATGACCTTACGTCCCATGACTTGCCTCCTTCAAGGGAAACGGAACGACACGCATTATGGAAGCGTTCGCCCGTCCCCTGTCGTAGCTAGCGCTCGTGAGAGTGGCGATGCTGGCGCCGATCTCGTGGCGCGTACCGCCCCGGGAATACGGCCCATGGGAGCTCGTGGTCTGGCTGCTCACCGAAGGCTTGGTGGATCGCGGCGTGGACGTGACGCTGTTCGCGACCGGCGATTCCGACACGCGCGCGAAGCTCGAGGCGGTGGTTCCGCGCGGCTATTCGGAAGATCCGTCGCTCGTGCCCAAGGTGTGGGAATGTCTGCACATCGCCAACCTGTTCGAGCGCGCGCACGAGTTCGACCTGATCCACAACCACTTCGACTACTTGCCGCTCTCGTACAGCAGGCTCGTGCGCACGCCGGTGCTGACCACGATCCATGGATTCTCGTCGCCGCGCATCCTGCCGGTCTACGAGCGCTACAACGGGCATGCGTTCTACGTCGCGATCAGCGACGCGGATCGCAGCGAGCGCCTGGACTACGTCGCCACGATCCATCATGGCATCGCGCTCGAACAATTCACGCTGCGCCGCGAGCGCGGCAGCTATCTGCTCTTCTTCGGGCGCATCCATCCGGACAAGGGGGCTGCGGAAGCGATCGAAGTCGCCCGTCGTTTCGGGATGCCGCTTCTCATGGCGGGCATCGTGCACGATCGGGACTATTACGAGCGCGAGGTCACGCCGCACGTGGATGGCGTGCGGGTGCGCTTTCTCGGGCCCGCCGACGCGCAGCGGCGTGACGAACTGCTCGGCGGAGCGTATGCGCTGCTGCACCTCGTCAACTTCGACGAACCGTTCGGCCTGTCGATGATCGAAGCGATGGCGTGCGGCACGCCGGTCATCGCGCGCGGACGCGGTTCCGTGCCCGAGATCGTGCGCCACGGCGAGACCGGTTTCATCGTGGACGACGTGGAAGGCGCGCTCGCAGCGCTTCCGCTGATCGAGCGTCTCGACCGCGCGGCGCTGCGGCGCTACGTCGAGGAACGGTTCAGCCGCGAGCAGATGGTGGACAAATATTTGGCGGCATATGCCGAGGTTCTGCGCCGGCACGCGCTCGCCGGCGGCCGCCGACCTTGAAATTTCGGCTCGGCGTCAATTACTGGCCCGCGAGCAGCGCCATGTACTGGTGGCGGCGCTTCGATCGCGCCGAAGTCGTGCGGGATTTCGCGCGCATCCGCGCGGCGGGCTTCGATAACGTCCGCATCTTCTTGCTGTGGGAAGACTTTCAGCCGCAGGCGGGGCTCGCTTCGCCCGCAGCTTTGGAATCGCTCTTGACGGTAGCCGACGCCGCATCGGCCGAAGGCCTATCGCTGGTTCCGACGCTGTTCACCGGTCACATGAGCGGGGCCAATTGGCTGCCGGCGTGGGCGATCGAGCCGGGCAGCCCGGCCGGACGCTTTCGCATCGTGTCAGGCGGGCGCGTCGTGGACGGAAAGCCCAGAAGCTGGTTCGACGATGCCGGCGTCGTCGAAGCGCAAGTGCTTCTTGCGCGCGAGGTCGCCGCCTCGTTGCGCGCGCATCCCGCGCTATGGGCGTACGATCTCGGCAACGAGAACTCAAACTGCTCGATCCCCGCGACGCGCGAATCAGGCATCGCGTGGCTCGAGGCGGTCTCGGGAGCGATCCGTGCGGCGGACCCCGTTCATCCGATCACCATCGGCTTGCACATGGAGGATCTCGAGGAAAATCGCCGGCTAGGGCCTGCCGAGGCTGCCCAAGCATGCGATTTCCTGTGCATGCACGGCTATCCCATCTATGCGAGCTGGGCAAGCGGAGCGACCGATGCGCTGTTGCTGCCGTTCCTGACGCTCATCACGGGCTGGCTCGGGCGCCAGGAAGTGCTTTTCGAAGAGTTCGGCGCACCGACCGAGGGCCCAGGCACACCACATGCTGCGGTACCGCTGTTGAGCGAGCGGGCGGCCGCGCGCTACACCCGCGAGGCGCTCAAACAACTCCGCCGCTTCGGATCGACCGGCGCCGTGGTGTGGTGTTACGCCGACTACGATCGCAGTCTGTGGACCGTGCCTCCGCTCGACGAAGTCGCGCACGAGCGTTCCTTCGGGCTGTGGCGCAGCGACGGCTCCGAAAAGCCCGCGCTGCGTTCGATCGGCGACGCGCGCGATTGGACGCGCGTGCAGACCACCATCGATCTCTCGTGGATCGACATCCCACGCGAGGAGTTCTACGACGCCCCGCTCGCCAATCTCAAGCGGCTCTACGGCCGCTTTCGCGAGCGCTATCGCCGGATGTAGATCTCGCCGCCGCTCTCCCGGAACTCCGTGGCTTTGTCTTTCATGCCTTGTTCGATTTCGAGCTGCGCCGCATAGTCGCGGACGTCCTGGGTGATGCGCATCGAGCAGAAATGCGGCCCGCACATCGAGCAGAAGTGCGCCACCTTCGCGCCCTCTGCCGGCAGCGTTTCATCATGGAACTCGCGCGCCGTCGGCGGATCGAGCGAGAGCGCGAACTGATCTTCCCAACGGAACTCGAAGCGCGCCTTTGAAAGCGCGTCATCCCAAGCGCGGGCGCCGGCGTGTCCTTTGGCCATGTCGGCCGCGTGCGCCGCGATCTTGTACGCGATGACGCCGTCCTTGACGTCTTTCTTGTTGGGCAGCCCGAGATGTTCTTTGGGCGTCACGTAGCACAGCAAGGCGGTGCCGTACCATCCGATCATCGCGGCGCCGATCGCGCTCGTGATGTGATCGTAGCCGGGCGCGATGTCGGTCACAAGCGGCCCGAGGGTATAGAACGGCGCCTCGCGACACGCGGCGAGCTGGCGGTCCACGTTCTCCTTGATCATGTGCATCGGGATGTGGCCGGGCCCTTCGATCATCACCTGGACGTCGTGCTTCCATGCGAGGTCGGTGAGCTCGCCTAACGCTTCAAGCTCGGCGAATTGCGCTTCGTCATTGGCGTCTGCGGTGCAACCGGGTCGCAACCCGTCGCCGAGCGAGAATGCGACGTCATACGCCTTCATGATCTCGCAGATCTCTTCGAAATGCGTGTACAAGAAGTTCTCTTGATGGTGCCTCAGACACCACTGCGCCAGAATCGCTCCGCCGCGCGACACGATGCCGGTCACGCGCTTGGCGGTGAGCGGTACGTAGCGCAACAGCACGCCCGCGTGGATCGTGAAATAGTCCACGCCCTGCTCGGCCTGTTCGATCAACGTGTCGCGATAGATCTCCCACGTGAGATCCTCGACCTTGCCGCGCACCTTCTCGACGGCCTGATAGATCGGTACCGTGCCGATCGGCACCGGCGAATTGCGCAAGATCCACTCGCGCGTCTCGTGGATGTTCTTGCCGGTGGAAAGGTCCATCACCGTGTCGGCGCCCCAGCGCGTCGCCCAGGTCATCTTCTCGACTTCTTCCTCGATCGACGAACCGATCGCCGAATTGCCGATGTTCGCGTTGATCTTCACGAGGAAGTTCCGCCCGACGATCATCGGCTCCGACTCAGGATGGTTGATGTTCGAGGGGATGATGGCGCGCCCGAGCGCCACTTCGTCGCGCACGAATGCTGCCGGTACGCCCTCGCGCACGGCGACGAATTCCATCTCGCGCGTGATCTCGCCACGACGCGCGTAGTGCATCTGGGTGACGTTGTGGCCCGCCTTGGCGCGCAGCGGACGGCGCGAGTGTCCAAAGCGGATGGCGTCCAGGGAAGGCTCGGCCTCGCGCGCCTGCCGGTAGGCTGACGTGGAGCGCTCGAGTTCCTCCACGTCGCCCCGCGCGCGGATCCACGCCTCCCGGGTGCGCGGCAAACCCGCTCTGACGTCGACGTCCATCCCCGGGTCGCTGTGCAACCCACTCGTATCGTACACGCGGAAGTCGTCACCGTCGGTGAGATGGATTTGCCGGAACGGCACGCGGATGCCGCCCGGACCGTCCACGTAGATCTTGTGGCTGTTCGCTTGGGCGTGCGGTTTGAAGGTCGTGCTCATCTGCTTCCTCCCTGCGCTGGCATGATCCAGATCAGGTTCGAACGGTCGGCGGGGTCTTGCGACGTACCCGCCCTCTCAGTCCGCTTGCGCGGACTCCCGTGACGGTGGTAACTTTCGCCGCGCCCGGCGTGATGCCTGGCCCTCTTTTGGGTACATTAATGGTGGAATAAAAGCCATGAAAAAATCGGCATTTGTGCTCACGCTCGTTCTCATGGGTCTCGGAATCACCGGCGCCTTGGCGGCTCCAGTTCGCGACGGCTCGGCCTCGCGCGCGCACCTCGGCAACGCCTCCGTCAGCGGGCGCATCGCCGTCCAGTATGTCGCGGTGCCGCAATGGCTGCCGTCGGCTTCTTCGCCCGCCCCGCTGCGCTGCAACGATATCATCGTTTCCGCGAGCCTCTCGAGCGGCCGTTCATTTTCGACCCACGCGGTCGGCGACATCAGCTCGGGCAGTTGCGAGTATCGCGTGGGCGTCAACGTTCCGGCCGGCTCCGCTGAACGCGCGTTGATGGATTGGGCCGTGCCCGTGGACAAGGGCAAGGCGATCAAGTCGTCGCCCATCGTGCTCGACGTCCTTGCTGGTCAGACGCAGCGCATCGATTTCGGCGCGCTCGTCGGCCTGTGCGCCCACCCCAACCGCATGTAACCGAAGGCTCGCGCCTTATCTACGCGCCGCCGCAGCTATGCTGCGTCGCGGGCAGATAGTACGCCGCGTGCAGCCGGTAGTCGTAGACGCGATAGACTTTGCCGCGATCGTCGCCGGGCGGGCAATTCTTAGGAACGCTGTAGAGGCAGGTCTGCACCTTGTCGCCTTCGCGTTCGCGCATCGCGACCGGATTGCCGGGCTGATAATCGACCGCGCTCACGCCGTTGGCAAAGCGCAAGGCCACGCCGCTGTCGTACTGCGGTTGGCCGCCCGACTCGAGGCGCGTCGTCGCCAGCGTGACGGTCGTGTTCTGACAGTGCGGCTTGCTCGAGGGCCACGGCTTGGCGGGAGCCTCAAACGCGGGCGGGTCGGCCATGGCCAGGGCCGGTAGGAGCGCGGCAAGGCCAAAAGCGAGGGCTTGCATCTTCATGGCGGCTTGAGAGTTGCGCGAGCGAAGGGCGCGACCCTACCGCGCCGAAGCAAAACGAACAAGCATGCGCATCCCTTCACCCATGCCCCCCAAAGACACGCGCGGCCGCGGGCTGCGCGACCTTCGCATTTCCGTCACCGACCGCTGCAATTTCCGGTGCACCTATTGCATGCCGAAAGAGGTCTTCGGACGCGAGTTCCACTTCCTGCCCCTGCAGCAGCTGCTCTCGTTTGAGGAGATCACTCGCCTGGCGCGGATATTCATCTCGCTGGGCGTGGAAAAGATCCGGCTCACGGGAGGCGAGCCGTTGCTGCGCCGCGAGATCGAAAAACTCGTCGCCATGCTCGCGCCGCTTCCCGGACTGCGCGATCTCACCCTCACCACCAACGGCTCGCTGCTCGCGTCCAAAGCGCGCGCGCTCAAGGATGCAGGACTTCATCGGGTCACGGTCAGCCTGGACTCGCTCGATGATTCCGTCTTTCGCGCGATGAACGACGTTGATTTTCCGGTCGACCGCGTGCTCGGGGGGATACAAGCCGCGATCGACGTCGGCCTGGCGCCCATCAAGATCAATGTCGTCATCAAGCGCGGCGTCAACGAACACGGCGTGCGCGATATGGCGCGTCACTTCCGCGGCACGCCGTGCGTTTTGCGTTTCATCGAATACATGGATGTCGGAACGACGAACGGCTGGCGTTTGGATGACGTGGTTCCGGCGACCGAGATCGTCCGGACGATCGACAAAGAGTTCCCGCTCGAGCCGCTGCCAGCGAACTACCGCGGCGAGGTCGCCAACCGTTTCCGCTACCGCGACGGGCAAGGCGAGATCGGCGTCATCGCCTCCGTGACGCAGCCTTTTTGCGGAGATTGTACGCGCGCGCGGCTCTCCTCAGAAGGGCTGCTCTACACCTGTCTGTTCGCTTCGCTCGGACACGACCTGCGCGCGCCGCTGCGCGCGGGTAAGTCCGACGACGAGATCGCCGCGCAGCTCGGCGCCATCTGGGGCGCCCGCGATGACCGCTACTCGGAGATGAGAACGACGCAGACCTCGGACCTGCCGAAGGTCGAGATGTCGCACATCGGCGGGTAGCGGACGACGAAATAGCTGTGTCATGAGCACACTCGCCGATAAGACCTGCATCCCGTGCAAAGGCGGCGTGCCGCCGCTCGACGCCGGCGCCGTGGCCTTCCTCATGGATCAGTTGGGCGGCGGCTGGGAAGCGGTCGGCGACCGCAAACTGCGAAATGAATACGCCTTCAAGAACTTTGCGGACGCGCTCGCGTTTGTGGTGCGGGTCGGGGCAATGGCGGAAGAGCAAGGCCATCACCCGGACATCTACCTCGCGTGGGGCAAAGTCCGCATCGAGGTGTGGACCCACAAGATCGACGGACTGACCGAGAGCGATTTCGTGTTCGCGGCGAAGTGCGACGCGCTTTTCCGGAGCTAAAGCTCCGGCACTACTTCACGGACTTGACGTCGGCCACGCTCACCGGTTTCGCGCCGTTGAGCGAGCGGATGTAGGTGACGACCGCCGCCACCTCCGCCGGCGTGAGGCTGCCCTTCCAAGCCGGCATCGCGCCGTTGTACGTCTGTCCATTCACCACGATCTTGCCGTTCATGCCGTCGAGCACGGTGTGGATGACCGCCTTCGGGGAGCCGGCAACGTATTTGTTGCCCTTGAGCGGCGGGAACGCTCCGGGCAGACCTGCGCCGCCGGCCGCGTGACAGCTCGCGCACTTGGCGTCGTAAATCGCCTTGCCGTCGGGCACATTCGCTGCCACGGTAGCGCCGCCGCTCGGCGCCGGCGTCGGGGGCGGTGCGCCAAGGCCGGCGACCGGGGTGAGGCCCGCGGGACTTGCTTTGCGCTCCGCATTGATCGCGTTCGCTGCGAATGCGCTTAGGCCGACGATCGCGACGATCGTGAGCGCGGTGACGCCCATCATGAAGGGACGCTTGGCGATCGCCCGGCTTGGATTGCGGTCGATCCACGGCAACAAGAAGAGTACGAGCGAGAACACGCCGGGCAGGACCACGGTGGCGACCAGCGTGAGCACTCCCGCCGGCGCAATGCGCAAGATGCCGTAGAGCGAGTAGAAATACCACGCCGGCGCCGGAATGAAGCCGCCGTAGTTCGGATCGGCTTTGGGAAGCAGCGGCGTCGGCATATAGACGGCGAGCGCCACGACAACGAGGAACGCGATAAATGCGACGAGGGTGTCCATGAAGATCTGTTCGGGGTAGAAACGCCCGACCGTCTTCGGCTTCTCGTCCGCCGCCGGCCCAGCCGGACCGTTATGACGGAAGATGAACAGGTGAAGTCCGACGAGCCCGATGAGCAGCGCGGGCGTCAACCAGACGTGGATGCCGAAGAACCGGCTGACCGTGAGCGTGCCGAGCGTGGAGCCATCGTTGAGAAAACTCGCGATTTGCGGGCCGATGATGGGCACGGTGGCGGCGATGTTGATACCGACTTGGGTGGCGTAGTAAGCGTTGAGGTCCCACGGCAACAAATAGCCCGTGAAACCAAGGACGAGCGTGAAGAAGAACAGGGTCACTCCGACCGCCCATTGGATCTCGCGCGGACGTTTGTACGCGCCGAAGACCAGCGCTTGCAGCAGGTGCACCGTGACCAAGATGATCATCGCCGAGGCGCCCCAATCGTGCAGGCTGATCATGAACTGGCCGAACGTGACGTGCTCGTAGATGAATTTGGTCGACTCCCACGCGGTGAGGGCGGACGGCGAATAGTAAAACGTGAGGAAGATGCCGCTCACGATCTGCATGGTGAGCAAGATGAGCGTCACGCTACCGAAGACGTACCAGTAGCTGGCCCCGCCCGGGATGTCTTCGGTCAGGAACTCCTTGAGCGCCGAGACGATGCCGGTGCGTTGTTCAATCCATGAAATCATGTTTCGGCGTCCCCTTATGAGTACGAGACGATCATTCGATACGGCACGTTGGCGAAATACTTCACCCACTCGACCTCGGCGATGCCGCTCTGTTCGCGAAACGGCACCGGGTCGAGCCCGCGCGGCGCCGGGCCGATGAACGAACCGTCGGGCTTCTTCATGTGCACGCCGAATTTGCTGAATTGCGAGCCGTGGCATGGACACAAGAAGGCCTTGAGGCCGTCATCCCAATCGAACTTGCACTGGAGGTGAGGACAGACGGAACTGAACATCACGAAGCCCATCGTGCCGACGGGAAACGTCACGTCGCCGAGCGACTTCGGATCGAAGAGATCCGGCCGCTGCTCGCGGAATTGGCTTTCCTCGGCGGCGTTCATGTGGACGCCCCAGACGTAGTAGCTGTTGTCGCTCACCAAGTATCCGTCGATGACGTTCTTTTTGGTGAACGTGATCTTGACCGGTTTGTCGATGCTGGCCTTGAGCGCCGCGAATTCTGTGGCGGACAGCGACGACCAGCCTTTGTTCGCGCTGAGCAACTCGGGCTTGGGCCATAACGTGGCCGCGAGCGGAACCACCAAACCAAGTCCGACCACGCCGCCCAAAACAACGGTCGCCTGGGCCATAAAGCGTGTCCGGCTGATCTCGTCTGGTGTGTCAGGCTGCGGCGGGGTCTTCGGTGCGGGGTCGGCGTGGGACTCTGACGACACTGTCTTTACCTCCAGGTCGCGCTTGCACTGGAGCGGAGCTTTTGACTTCAGGCCCGTTGGGCCTTCGTCGGCACCCGGCCGCCAGCGATTTTTGTCGCGATTGTAGGCGCGCGCGGCGGTCCGGCGGAATCGCCTGGCGTGGACGAGCGTCGAATCAAGAACCTGGTCAAGGCCCAGTTCGGCGCCGCCGCGCAGGCCTACGTCACCAGTGCCGGTCACGCGGAGGGCGACGATCTGCGGCGCTTGGTCGAGTTGGCGCGGCTCACCGGCGTCGAGCGCGTGCTTGATGTTGCGACCGGTGGGGGACACACGGCCCTGGCCTTCGCGCCTCACGTGCGCGAAGTCGTGGCCAGCGATCTGACGCCCGAAATGCTCGCAGCCGCGGAAACGTTCGCTCAATCCAAAGGGGCTTCCAATATCCGCTTCCGGCAGGCCGAGGCGGAGCGTTTGCCTTTTGAAGACGCTGCTTTCGATGTCGTCGTCACCCGCATCGCACCCCATCACTTCGCCGACCCCGAGCGTTTTGTCGCCGAAGCGGCGCGCGTGCTGCGGCCGGGCGGCTTGTTCTTGCTCGACGACAACATGACGCCGGAGGATGCGGAGCTCGACGCGTTCATGAACCGCTTCGAGCAGTGGCGCGATCCGAGCCACGTGCGGGCGTACACGCAGACAGAATGGATCCGCATGATCGAGCACGCCGGACTTGCGATCGAGCTGGTGGACCCGCTGTACCCCAAGCGCTACGAGTTCGATGCGTGGACGGCGCGCATGCGCATGCCCGAACCGGAACGCCGCGCGCTCGAACGCTGGCTCTTAGCAGCACCGGCGCGCTGCAAGGAGTTCTTTCAATTGAAGGTGCAGGACGAGAGCGTCAAATCTATCGCCGGTTATTTCGGCATCATCGAGGGGCGCAAACAGGTGTCAAAGGAGCAACCATGATGTTGTATTTTGCGCTCGTCTTGCTGTTGGCAAGCCCAACGCCGGCCGCGACGGCCAATCCCAATGCAGCCATACAAAAAGCCATAGACGCCGGTAATGACCAGTACATCGCGGCGTGGGAGCGCGGCGATGCCGACGCATACGCGGCGCTGTTCGCCGAAGACGGCGACATCGTGAGAGGGAACGGCGCCATCGTCCACGGCCGCGCCGCCGTGCACGACTATCAGAAGAAAGTCTTCTCGCAGCTGGGCATGACCAAGGGCACGATCACGACCACCGATCTCGTCGTTGACGGCGACACCGCCTACGAGATCGGCAAGTACCAGTTCACCTTCAAGCCCGCGAAAGGAGCCGCCGAAACCGACCTAGGCCGCTATCTCACGATCTGGGGACGCCAGTCCGACGGCTCTTGGAAGATCAAGATGGACTCCGGTCTGACCACGAGCTGTGCGTGAGCCCGGTGGACCCTAGCGTGTACTGCCAGCGCTGCGGCGCGCCGCTTCCCGCGGGCGAGCAGTTCTGCTCCAAGTGCGGAGCAGCCGTGCCGGTCTCAAGGGAGACGCCGGGCGAACCGCCGGTGTTGGCGATCCCGCCGGAAAAAGGCGGCACGTCCAAGTGGGTCTTCGTCCTCATCGGATGCCTCGTCTTGCTCTTCGCCATCCCCGTGATACTTATCGTAGCGGCCATCGTCATACCGAACTTCTCGCGCGCCCGAGAACAGGCTCAACTCGCTCAGGACGAAGTCAATATGAGAAACATTGCGACCGCGCTCGAGACGTACGGCGTCGACAATGGACGCTATCCGGCGACGCTTCGGGAACTCGTTCCGAAATATCTACCGCCGCCGCTGCCCGCCGTGCCCGGCACGAAGGCGGCCTACGTCTACCATCACCCCTCGGCCGATAAACGGCTCGGCAGCTACGACATCGAGGACGACGGCTCGCTAGGTCGATCGATGCTTGGACGTTTGCCGAACGGACCTGGCGGAGCGCCGTGCGGCGAGGAGTGCAAATACGTCGTGTATGGCCAGAGCGCCGGACTCATCGGCAAGCCTTAGCGAAACGTGGTAAGCCGGGCTTTAGTCCGGCGCTTGCATCCTTGAGAGATAGTGGCGGTCGAAGGCGTGCAATAAGCCTTCCTGGTTCGCGTATGGCCCGGGGACGTATGCGCGCGACGAAACGCCCAGCTGCGAGAGTTCGCACACGCGCCAATCCTGCCGGTTGGTGAGATCCCAAAACTCAACGGCGTCGCTGGGATCGAAATCTGCTCGTCGTATCTCCGATGGATCGAACAGCCACTCGCACGCGATGGTTGTCTGAGCGACGTTCACGGGCCGCACGATGTGCGCCATGACATAGTCCGGGTGCAAGCTCAACAGCAGCGAGGGGAAGATCGCATAGAAATACACGCGATTGAGGTCGTCGCCCCCGACTTCGCCTACCGCGCGGCGCGCCGTCGCTCCGCTCGTCGTCAGCGTGCCGCCCGGGCGTCGAAAGGTCATGTAACCCCCGAGGAACGCGCCTTCCATCAGATCGTTGCGGCCGCTGTCCGAAGGCGTGAGTTTCTCGAGGGCCGGATGGATCAGCGGGCAGTGATAGCACTCGGAATAGTTCTGGAAGACCAGTTTCCAATTCGCCGCGACCTCGTACTCGATCCGCCGCGCCGCGCGCAGCTCACCGATGTGCCAGCGCGCGAATCGCTGCGCGACCGGCGCGAAGGCCTGCGAGAAGGGCTCCTCCTTTTGCGCCAGGTTGAGGAAGAGAAAGCCGTTCCAGGCCGCCAGCGCGGCTTGGTGGAGCGGATACTCGGTCTGATCGAAGCCGGCCACGTCGGCCATATTGCGCGCTGCCGACAATCGTCCATCGAGCGCATAGGTCCACGCGTGATACGGGCACTGGATCGAGCCGGTCAGCGTGCCGCGCTCGTCGCTGCACAGGCGCGTGCCACGATGCCGGCATACGTTGAAAAAGGCGCGCACCTGCTGGTCGTTGCCGCGGACGACGATGAGACTTTCGCCGGCGACGTCGGCAAGAAAGAAATCTCCGGGTTGCTCGACGTGCTCTTCGCGTCCGACGCAGACCCACTCCGAGGCGAAGACGCGTTCGCGCTCTTGCGCGAAGATCGCGCCATCGGCGAAACAACGCCCGGGCAGCCCGTGCGCGCGCGCCGGAACCGAGGCTTTTGCGAACGCCGTCTCGCGCACGGGGATGTGCCCTCCTTTTCCGCGTCTGGCGGAAATCGTTGCCTTTGCACCAAACCAAGACCTTCGACTTCGAAAACGTGGAGGGGTGGCTGAGCGGTTGAAGGCGGCGGTCTTGAAAACCGTTGGGGTGAAAGCCCTCGTGGGTTCGAATCCCACTCCCTCCTCGCGCGCATAGCTCGTGCCGCGCTTGCATGTGATCGCACGCGGCATGGTCCAAGGCGTTTTCTTTCGGGTCAGCGCCGCCGAAAAGGCAGGCGATCTAGGACTCACCGGCTGGGTGCGCAATCGGCCTGATGGCGGCGTCGAAGTGCTCGCCGAGGGACGCGCTCAAGAACTCGAGTCGTTCAAGCGCTGGTGCGCCGAAGGCCCGCCCGGCGCGGTCGTGCGAAAGCTTGAAGAGTTCTCGGAAGAGGCGACCGGCGAATTCGCCTCGTTTCGCATCATAGGGTAGTGATCGTGCGCGTTCACGTCGGCACGTGCGGCTTCTCGTACAAGGATTGGATCGGTCCGTTCTATCCGCACGGCATGAAATCGCCAGACATGCTTGAGTTCTACGCCGAGCACTTCGATGCGGTCGAGATCGACAGCACCTACTACGCCGTTCCCAAGCCGCAGCTGTTTACGAACATGGCGGCGCGCACGCCGCCCGCTTTCCGTTTCACGGTCAAAGCGCCCGGCAGCATCACGCATGTCCCCGCCGACAGCGAGCCGCCTGCCGACGATGTGCGGCTCTTCCGCGAGGCGCTCAGCCCGCTGCTCGCCTCCAAGAAACTGGGCGCCGTGCTCGCGCAATTCCCGCACGCGTTCCGTCCGAATGCCGACGCGTATCGCCGTCTGGAGCAGGTGCGCGAATGGTGGCCCGACCTTTCGCTCGTCGCCGAATTCAGGCATCGCGAGTGGCAGCAAAGCGACGCGGTGAAACGGCTCCGGGAACTCGACGTCGGGTGGTGCAACGTCGACGAGCCGGCATTCAAAACGCTGCTGCGGCCGAGCGCCGACGTGACCTCGAGCATCGGGTATGTGCGCTTTCACGGCCGCAACTACGACAAGTGGTGGAAGCAAGAGCGCGCTTCGCACGAGCGCTACTCGTACCTTTACGGCGACGAGGAGCTGCAAGCGTGGGCGCCGCGCATCGCAGACGTCGCGCAGGAAGCCGAAGAGACGTTCGTCTTCTTCAACAACCACCATCTGGGCCGCGCCGCGCAAAACGCGACCGAGATGAGCGCGATCCTCCGGCCGCTCATGGGTCCGCCGTTAGTGCCGAAACCGCGGCCTGAGCAGCCGCGGTTGTTGTAGATGACCGGGGCTAAAGCCCCGGCACTACATTCGAGTAATGGCCGCGAGGTCGGATTTGCGGTCGATGTCGGTAAAGGCGCGGGCATCAAGTGCTTCGACTAGGACGAGCCGGGCTGACTGCGTCTTGATGTAAGCCTTCGCTCCGCGATCCCCGCGCAGCGCGCGCAGTTTGGCGAAATCTCGGTGCACGAACAGCGCGGGCGTGCCCCACACGCGCCCCGCGCGCAGCGCCACGATGGCGCTCGGCCGTGCGATGTGGGCCGCGATGAGCGCGTCCACGTCGCGCGGACTCACGAACGGCTGGTCAGCCACGAGGATGACGCACGCCTCGTCTGCTGCGTGCAGGCGCAAACCGCAGCGTATGGACGACGCGATGCCGTCGCTCCAGCGCCGGTTCTCCACAACCGCGCAACGCCGCGTCTCGAGGCCTTCGCGAACTACCCCCGAGTGCGCGCCGAGCACCAGCGTGCAGGTCAGCGCACGCGATGCGCACGCAGCATCGATCGCATGCTGGGCGAGCGGTATGCCGCGAACGTTTGCAAGCAGTTTTGAATGCTTGCCGTCGAAGCGCGTGGACGCGCCGGCCGCCAGCACGACGCAGCCCACGCGCGGTATCAGCGCAAGCGCCATCGCATCGTCCTGTCGCCGAGTTGCGAGGCTGCGACCAGCGCGCCGAGCTCGACGTGCGCTAACGCTTGGCCAAGACGCTTCAATGCCGGAACTTCAGGACCGGCGTCGACTTTGTTCACGAGGACGGCGAAACGCGCGCTCTCGTCAACGTCTTTGCATTTCGACTCGTAGGCCCGCACGATGGTCGCGATGTGCTCGACCTCCATAGGCGCGCCAGGCGCGGCGCCGGTCAACTCGGCGATGCGCTCCGCCCGGTGCAGATGCTCGTCATCGATGATCGCGCCGACCGCGTCGAGCCCGACGACGACGATCATGAGCGTGGTCGTGGAAGCGAGGACCGGTTCGTGCGCTGCCGGGGCTTTGAACGGCTTCATGCGCGCGCCGTCGGCCTCGTTGATCACGTAGCTCGCGCCGCAACGGAAAAAGAGCTCGTCGGCGATCTCCGGTGCGATGCCTTCCAGCCGCCCCTCGCGTGCTCCGCTCCCGACCGCCACCAGTCGCGCGTGCTGCAAAGCGGAACCGACGGCCTCTTTGAGCGTGTGGTCCGGCACGGCTTTGCCGTAGGCCACGAACGCCACATCCGGCGGACGAGCTCCCGCTTTCGTCGTCGAGGTCACGATGGTGGGCGCTGTCGTAGAAAGCTCGCGCGCGAGCGACCACAAGGTCGTGGTCTTGCCGCCGCCGCCGACCAGCGCGATGTGCTCGCTCGACCCGAGATCGAATGCCTCGCGCCAGCTCGCGCATTCACGCACGCGGTGCGAGCACCTCGAGCATCGACCGATGGATCTTTCCGTTGCTCGCCACGATCTGGCGCGCGTCGAGCGCGGACGGACCGCCCCGATAGTCGGTGGCCACGCCGCCGGCTTCCGTGAGGATCACGGTGCCTGCCGCCACATCCCACGCCTGCAAGTCGGCTTCCCAAAACCCATCGAAGCGCCCGCAAGCGACGAAGCATAGATCCAGCGCGGCTGAGCCATCCCGGCGGATCGCTTGGCTGCGGCGCATGAACTCCGCGAAGGGGGCGAGGTTCGAAGACACTTCGTTGTCGCGCTGCGGCGGAAATCCAGTCACCAGCAGAGCGTCTTTGAGATCGTCTTCGTCCGAAACGCGGATCGGACGGCCGTTGCACTCCGCCCCGCCGCCGCGCAGCGCGCGGAACATCTCGCCCGAAACCGGATTGTACACGACGCCGGCGCGCAGTTCGCCATCGTACTCGTATGCGATCGAAACGCCGAAGAGCGGATATGCGTGCGCGTAGTTCGTGGTGCCGTCGAGGGGATCGACGATCCACCGGCCGCGCGATGGGCTGCCGCTTTCGCCTGCTTCTTCTCCTAAGATGCGGTCGTCCGGAAACGTCTGAGCGATGACGTTCCGAATGATGGCCTCGCTCTCCGTGTCGGCTTCGGTGACGAGATTGCTGCGCAGCCCTTTAGAACGTACGGCGATGTGCGTGCCCAGCTTCGAACGCAGCAGCTCGCCGGCGCCGCGCGCGGCGTGCTCGGCCACGGCGAGCACTCGAGCGAACTCCATAGGTCCGCGTTCGAGCCCGAAAAGGACTGCTCCCTTGACGCACGCTCGAAAGGAGGGAAACGGAGTCCGTGAGGTTATTTCTCTTATGCACATGGTACTTACAGAGCGCGAACTCCTCAAGGTGCAGCAAGCGAATCCGGCCTGCCGCGTCGAGTTGCGCGACGGCCGGATAATAATCATGAGCCCTTCGGGAGCCTTGTCCGAAGTCATCGCCGTCATGCTCGCTAGCAGATTGAACGCCTGGGTGCACCCGAAAAGGCTTGGCTATATCCTTGGTTCAAACGGCGGGTTCAGGCTGCCGAATGGAGACATCATCGCTCCCGATGTCTCCTTCGTCACGCGAGACCGGTTGCCGACGCTTCCCGCGGGCTTCGCGGACGCGGTTCCCAATCTCGCGGTCGAAGTCAAATCGCCATCCGACCGGATACGCGAGCTCGAGGAAAAACTCGGGCTGCTTCGAGAGCTAGGCGCGCAGATCACCTGGCTCATCGATCCGGACCAGCGCACCGTCGCGGTGCACGAGCTTGGTCACGCACAGCTTCTAAAGGACGGAGATACGCTGCACCTGACGGCGCTGCTGCCTGGTTGGAGCATGCACGTTCAAGATCTTTGGCCGGACTAGATGAACTCTAGCCGCTCATTGCTCGCGGAGCAATCCATCAACTGACCAAGGGCGCGGGTCTTGTGGGTTGACGCATCCCGACACCTCCCCTTACAATGGCCTTAAAGAGGCATTATGGTGGAACTGCACGAGGCGTACGTCAGCGAACTGATCGGCCGCCCGGTCAAACTGTGGACCGAGGGCTCGAGCATGCCTATCGGCAAGGTGCACGACGTCGTCGTGGACGGCCGCGAGGAATTCCCGCCGGTGACCGGGCTGTACATCAAGTGCCGCGACGGCGGCATGCGTTTCGCTCAGTTCTCCTCGGTGCGCGCCATCACGGACAAAGAGGTGATCCTCAATGCTCCGCCGCGCGACGCCGAGCACAAGGTGGCGGCTGACGACGAGCTGCTGCTCAACCGCGAACTCCTCGATAAGCAGATCGTCGACGTCGACGGGCGCAAGGTCGTCCGTGTGAACGACGTCAAGTTGGCGCCGGCCGGCGACCAGTTGCGCATCATCGCCGCCGACATCGGCGCGTCCGGCTTGTTGCGCCGGCTCGGACTGAGCGGCTTCAGCAAGCATTTGCTGGAGCGTTCGACCCGCCTCGGTGTTCCGAGATCGCTTATCTCCTGGGATTCCGTGCAGCCGCTTTCGCGCGTCGGACCCACCGACTCGGTCCGCTTGCGCGTACCCAGCGACAAGATCGAGCGCATCCATCCCGTCGACATGGCGGCCATCATCGAGGAACTCAACGCGTCCGACCAGGCGTCGCTGGTGAGCTCGCTCGACGAAGAGACCGCCGCCGACGCGTTCGAGCAGCTCGACGTCAACACGCAACTCTCCATCCTTGAAGATCTGAAACCGGAGCGCGCGGCGGACATCATCGAGAACATGAGCAGCGATGACGCGGCCGACCTGTTGGCCGAGGTCGAACCCGACAAGCAGCGCCAGCTCCTCAATCTCATGGAGCCGGATGAGGCCAAAGACGTGCGCGAGCTGCTCGCGCACGACGAAGCGACCGCCGGCGGCATTATGACGACCGAGTTCCTCTCAGTACCGCCGGGGCTGACGGTCGGGGAGACCTTCGAACACATCCGCAAGGCCGCGCCGGACGCGGAGCTGGTGTATTACGTGTACGTGCTGGACCAGTCCGAGCATCTTCTGGGCGTCTTGTCGCTGCGCGACTTGGTCGGCAGCGATCCCTCGCAGCCCACCGACAAACTCATCCAAGAGCATGTCGTGAGCGTGCCGCTGAGCGCGTCGCGTGAGGAAGTCGCCGCCGTCATCGCGCGTTATGACTTCGTCGCCGTGCCTGTCGTCGACGACGAGGGCCACATGCACGGCATCGTCACAGTAGACGATGCGCTCGACGTCGTGCTGCCGGAAAGGCTGCGTAAGATGCTGCCGCGCGTCGGCAAGTCGCGCTCGGGTAACCGACATGCGCACGCGGGCCAGCCGGCGCGCTAGCAAGCTTTAGCCGCCGAGCGACGGAAAAAGCAGTTGCACGGTCGAGACCACGGTGAGTCCGCCCACGATGATCACCGTGCCCCACGCGATGATATTGAACAGGAGCCCGTTGGTGTACGCGCCCATCAGCGTCCGGTTGTTGATCAGCAGCAACATGATAAGCAGAACCACCGGCAGCAGCGCGCCGTTGAGCACCTGCGACCAGAAGATGATGCCAAGCAGGGGCGCCCCTGGCAGCAGCACGACTCCCGCGCCGATCGCGAGCAGCGCGCCGTACAAGCCATAGAAGAACGGGGCCTCGCGGAAACGCTTGTCGACACCTGACACGAAGCCAAAGGCCTCGCAGACGTAGTACGCGGTCGAGAGCGGGATGATCGACGCAGCGAAGACAGCGGCGTTGAGCAGACCGATCGCGAAGAGCAGCGAGGCGAACTTGCCGGCAAGCGGGGCCAGCGCCGCGGCGAGCGCCCCCGCGTCGGTCACGGTGATCTGCGCGCTCGCGCCGGCATGTTGATTGTGGACGTAGATCGTCGCCGCAGAGGCCACGATGACGAAGAACGCGATGATGTCGGTAAAGGTAGAGCCGGTGACGACGTCGATGCGCGAGTACTTGTAATCCTGGATCTTGATGCCTTTCTCGACGATCGCCGACTGGATGTAGAACTGCATCCACGGTGAGATCGTCGTGCCGATGACGGCGATCGCCATCAGCAGATAGGCCTTGGTCGGCGTGAAGTGCGGGAAGATGAACTGGTGCATCACATCGCCCCAGTCCGGCTTGATGATGAAGCCGCTGATGACGTACGAGAGATACACGAAGCAAAACAGGAAGAATATCTTCTCGACGAGCTGGTAGTTGCCGCGCGTCACCACGGTGAACACGAAGACGGCTACGAGCGGCACGAGCACGTACGCCGAGAGCCAGGGCACCGAGTGCTGGAATATGGGCGAGACCGCGGCCACGCCCGCGAATTCCGACGCCGTGTTTCCGAGATTGCCGAGCACGAACACCAACAGCACCCAGAAGGTGACCTTGACGCCGAAGTTCTCGCGGATGAGATCGGCGAGCCCCTTGCCGGTGACCGCGCCCATGCGCGCGCACATCTCTTGGACGACGATGAGCGCGACCGTCACTGGGATGAGGATCCACAGCAGCGTATAGCCGAACTGCGCGCCGGCGAGCGAGTATGTGGTGATGCCGCCGACGTCGTTATCGGCGTTGGCGGTGATGATGCCCGGTCCGATCACCGACAAGAACATAGCGACAGAGCGCCAGATGCTCGGCCGGCGTGCGGACGTCGTTTGCGGTTGTTGCGCTATCGCCATATAATAAAAGACCGCCGGCGCTTTTCGCACTCAACGGTCATGAAATCGCGACTGTGGCCCGTGGCCGGCAGCGTCCTCATGCGTTGAGTTTTGGCACGACACGCCATAAAGCCCGAAAACTTAGCCGTCTTAGATATCGCCTTATTTCGGCGATGCCTGGTCACCCATTGGGGTCTCTCGACCTTTCCGGGTAGCGGCCTTTCTGCGTGTCGACGCCTCACCTAACGAGGCCTGTTCTCGACGATTTTACATCGGCGTCGGCGACCGCGTCAACCCTTGCCTCAGCGGCGCCGCTGCAAGGGATTGACGGGCAGGTATGGCAATGGTGTTCGCTCATCACAGCGATCCTCCACATCGGTTGACGAACATGACCGCGGACGAACTTGCCGAGCTTTCCGAGAAGGCTGCGCGCGTCATTGCCGGCGGCGGCGGTCTGAAGGCGCTCGCCCAACTGCTTGCCGATGCCGCGCAGGGCGCGGTCTTGGTGGAGGACGAGCAGTGGCGGCATCTCGCGCTCGCCGAGCGGCGCGGCGGCGTGGGCAAAGTGCCGCCGACGTTTGCGACGCACTTCAAGGCGGGTGGACGCAGCAATGGCGTCGTGCGCGTTTCGCTGTCGCCCACCCTGCACGCGGCGTGCGCCGCGATGCCCGTGCCGGGTGACGGAGAAAGCCCGCCGGGCTACGTCACCCTTTTCACCCGCGCGAAGTCCGGCCAGCCCTTAGCCGCGGCGCTGCGTATCATAGCGAGCGCGGCCAGCGTCGAGTGCCTCCGGCGCGGCGCCGGGCGCTCGCATGTGCGGCGCGCTTTCTGGGAGAGCTATCTTTCCAGTGCCTTCGCCGATGCGGCTTCGCTGCGAGATGAAGCAAGCGCAGCCGGCGTCGTCTTGCCTACGGCGTTTTTGGGAGCGGTGTTCGACGTCGAAGGCGCGCTGCCGAACGTGGCGCGCGAGGCGGTGGCTCAGGCGCTGGCGCCGACCGAAGCGGTATGCCCGCCGGTGGCCATGCCCGCCGGCCAGGTGCTCGCGCTGATCCCGGTCCGGCATGTCGCGGACGTCGCGCGCGCCCGCCAGGCGGCGACCAACGCGGTGCGCGACGTCCCCGCGCAGGCGGCGGCGCGCTCGATGACCTGCGGCATCGGCGCGTTTCATGCGGATATCCTGGAGGGACCGGCTTCCGTCGAAGAGGCGCGGCACAGCTTGAGTCTGGGCCGCCGCCTGCACGGCCGCGGCTCGGTGACGCTGTATGCCGATCTTGGCGTCTACGCGTTACTGCACGCGGGCGCGGAGCGCGAAGCCTTCGTGCGCTTCGCGGAATCGCAGATCGCTCCGCTCGACGGCTACGATCGCAAGCACAAGACCGATCTGCTCAAGACGCTGCGCTTGTACTTCGACATCGGCGAAAACGTCAAGGAGGCGGCCGAGCGGCTCTCGGTGCACCGGCATACCATCTTCTATCGCCTGAATCAGATCTCGCAGATCCTCAAAGTGGATTTGCGCTTGCCGCGCGATCAGCTGTCGTTGCGCACAGCCCTGGCGATCTGGCAGATGGAGCACGACGAGGAATGACTAAGCGCGAACTCGCGCGGCGCGCGCGCGAACTCGGCGTCCGCTTCGTACGCTTGCAGTTCTCCGACATCCATGGCATCACCAAGAACGTCGCGATCCCGCTGACCGAACTCGAATCTGCGCTCGACGGCCGGGTCGTGTTCGACGGCTCGTGCATCGAAGGCTTCGTGCGCCATGAAGAAGCGGACATGTGCTTGACGCCCGACCCGGCGACGTTTGCGGTCTTCTCCGAAGTCGCCGGAGCGCCGCTGGAAGCGCGCCTCATGTGCGACGTGTGCAACCCGGATGGCACGCCGTTTGAAGGCTGCACGCGCAGCGCGCTGCGCCGCGTCGTCGACGAAGCCACCACGCTGGGCTTCAGCGTCCACGCCGGCGCCGAGCTTGAATTCTTCCTGTTCGAACAATCCCCGACGGGCGGAGCGACCACCGCGACGAGCGATCGCGGTTCGTATTTCGATCTCGGTCCGATCGATCGGGGCGACGTCGCGCGGCGCGACGTCAGCTTGGCGCTTGAGGACATGGGCATCCGCGTGGACGCGACGCATCATGAGGTCTCGCACGGACAGCACGAGATCGACTTGGCCTTCACCGATCCGCTCGCGTTGGCCGATGCGATCGCGACGGCGCGCGTGGTCGTGAAAACGGTGGCTGCCCGGCATGGACTGCATGCGACGTTCATGCCCAAGCCGCTCCCGAACCAAGACGGTAGCGGCCTGCACCTGGCGCACTACTTCCAGCGAGACGGGCGCAACGCGTTTCACGACGACAGCGATCCCTTGCGCTTGTCGGAGACCGGGCTGGGATTCGTCGGCGGCTTGCTCGCGCACGCGCGCGGCTTTACCGCGGTCACAAACCCGACCGTCAACTCGTATAAGCGCCTCGTGCCTGGTTACGATGCGCCGTCCTTCGTGCAGTGGTCGCAGCGCGCCAAGAGTTCGCTCGTCCGCGTGCCCGAAGAGCGCGGCGGCGTGCGCGTCGAGCTGCGCTCGCCTGATCCGTCCTGCAATCCTTACCTTGCGCTCGCGTGCATCCTCAAGGCCGGCTTGGACGGCGTACGGCGCAAACTCGTGCCCGGCGATCCGATCGAGCTCAACGTGGCCCAGCTCTCCGACGACGAACGCGCCAATCTGGGCGTCGAGCAATTGCCAGCGTCGCTGCAAGAAGCCGTATTCGCGCTCGATGGCGATGCGGTCGTGCGCGCCGCGCTTGGCGATCACAGCTACCATCGCTTTCGCGAGGCCAAGTTGGCCGAATGGGAAGAGTACCGGACGCGCGTGCACCCGTGGGAGCTGGATCAGTACCTCTCGTTGTGAAAGCCGGACACGCCGGCTTAGTGCACCGTTCAGGCGCCGCCGAATCCGACGACGACCGCACCATCCGGGTTGACGATCGTCGGCACGCGCAGACCGCCGGACAGTTTGCGCATCTCTTCACGAGCGACGCGATCGGCTTGGACGTCGATCTGCGTGAACGGGACGCTACGCGCCCGAAAATCCTCCATCGCTGCCGCGCAATATGGGCAGCCGGGCTTAGTATAGATGATGGTTTGGGGCATCGGGTCCCTGTCCTTCGTAGAGGGTGGCGTCGCGCGACAACCGTAACCGCGCGCATGAAAGTCATTTCAACGCCATCCGCCCCGCAACCCGTCGCCGCATATTCCCAAGGCATCGTCGCGAACGGTTTTGTCTACACCGCCGGGCAGGTCGGCCTCGATGTCGCGTCGGGTTTGCTCGTCGACGGCATCGAAGCACAGGCCGAGCGCGCCCTGACGAGCGTCAAGAACATCATCGAGGCCGCAGGGCTGTCGGTGGCCGACATCGTCAAGGTCACGATCTTCGTGACCGACCTCTCGAAGTTCGCTCTCGTCAACGCGGTCTACGCGCGCTTTGTCGGAGATCATCGGCCGGCTCGATCGACCGTTGGTGTGGCCGCGCTGCCGCTCGGAGCGATGATCGAAGTCGAGGCGATCGCCGCGCAGCCTAGTGCTTGATCTGGTCCTCGACCTGGGCTAGGAGCTCGCGCGCGTTACTGTCGTTCGGGTTCTCGGCCAGCGCGACGCGGAATTGTTCGGCCGCCAGCGCGAACTTGCGCTGTCGCTGATACGTGAATCCCAGCGCGTAGTGCAGCTGTTCGTTGCGCGGCTGCACGGCCAGTCCCTTGATGAACGCCGCTTCGGCGAGATTGAAAAGGTTGTGGCGGAGATAGAGCCCGCCCAGGTTGTAATAGACGTTGCGGTCGCGTGGGTCCAGACCGATGCAGCGCTGGTAACTTTCGACGGCTTGCGTGAACTGGCCGAGGAATTCGTATACCACTCCGAGGTTCTCGTAGGCGAGCGCGTAGTCGGACGCAAGGCTGATCGCGTGGGTGATCTTCTCGTCGGCGCTCGAGTAGTCGTTGAGATTGATCAGCTCGACGCCCCAATTCATCCAGGCGAGAGGAAATGCCGGATCCACGGCGATCGCCTTCTTGTACTGCTCGATCGCGTCGTTGTAGCGGCCGGTCTTGCCGTACACGACGCCAAGTTCGTTGAGCGCATACGTGAAGCGCGGGCTGCGGTCGAGCGCTATTTGCAGTTGCGCGATCGCCGCGTCGTATTTCTTCCCGGCCTCATAGATGACGGCCAGATTGTAGTGGCTGCTCGTCTCGTAAGGCTGGCGCGCTTCTTCTGCCTGATACTGGCCTTCAAGTTCGCCGAGCCGGCCGGCGTCCGTGTACTGCTGCACCAAGTTCGCAAAGCCTTCAGCCGAGGGTAAGGTACGGCGGAATGCGCCGACCGCGTCGTCGAAGCGGTCTTCTGCCGCATAGACGCCGCCAAGCCGGTTGAGCACATCCTTGTTTCCAGGATCCGAGGCGAGCACTGCGTTGTATGCAGCTTCCGCCGCTTTGTAGTGCTCCAGCCGATACTCGACGTCGCCGAGCAGCTTCTGGACCGCCAAGTTCTTCGGCTCGAGCGCAAGGGCGCGGTGAAGCTTCTCGGCGGCCGCATCGTTATGGCCGGCGGCGGCATCGATTTGCGCCTGCGCGAGCAGTTGGGAGGCGCTGAGATCCGGCGCAATGGGCGCCGGAGCGGTGCCCCGCGGGGCGTTTGCGGCGGGCGAATCCGCCGAAGCGGGCGCACCGAAGAGCAGCGCGATGCTCGCCGCGAGCGCGATGAAAATTAACTGAAAGAAACTCGTTGAGCGCATAGCTTACCCGCTTCCCGAAAGATTCAGCGCAAAGAATTATACTCCCGCAAGCCGGATGGGTGCAATAACATCGCGCACGAGGGGTGGCGCGGTTCGGTGCAAAACGGAGTGGAAATAGGAGGCGCAGCGCCATGCGTGCACTCAGTGCCGGTCTTGTCGCGGCCACAGCCGCGGTTCTCTTAGCGGGTTGTCCGAACCCGAACGCCATCGGTGTGCAGCACTATGGCTCGGTCGCAGCGCATTGCACGCTCGCCACCGGCCAGCCGGTCGCCGGCGCCTTGGTCGCCGTCAACAGCACGCAGACGTGCACGTCCGGCTCCGACGGCTCGTGCCAGATCGACATGGTGCCCGTCGGTCTCAACGTGGTGACGGCGCACGCACCGGGGCTTGACGCCAACCCCGTCAACGTGCAAGTGACCGAGGGGAACGTCTCGTCTGCATCGCTCACGATGAAGCCGTCCAACGGGTGAAGTTGAGACTTTTTGCCTGAGCTTCCCGAACTCGAGCTGCTTCGCGCGACGCTCTCCAAGCATGCGGTCGGCAGCACGATTCTCTCGGTGGTGCTCGATCCGAAGCGAGCCTTCATCATCCGCTATCCGCCTTCGGACTTCGCGCGCGACCTCGCCGGGCGGAAGATCCGAGCGATCGAGCGCCGCGGCAAATCTCTCGTCTTTTCGTTCGAAGGTCGTGAGGACCAGCTCATCATCAATCCGATGCTAGGCGGCCGCTTCGCCGTGTGCAGCCGCGCCGCGCCCGCGCTGCCTTCGACGTGCTTCGTCCTGCAGCTGTCCAAAGCGCTGGACATCCGCTTTCTCGACTCGACCCTGATGGCGCGCATCTACCTGACCGATCGGCCGCAAATCGATGTGCCGGCGTTTGCGGAGCTCGGCCCCGATGCGCTCGATCCGGCGCTGACGTTTGAGGTGTTCGAAGGACGCTTACGCAGGCATCGCGGCGAGTTGAAGAACGTCCTGCGCAATCAAGTCTTCGTCGCCGGCATCGGCAATGCGTATTCGGACGAGATCCTTTGGGCAGCTAAGCTGCGGCCGCTGCGGCGCGCCTCGACGCTGAAGCCTGGAGAGCGCAAAGCTTTGTACGATGCGATGCGAAGCGTGCTCAAGCACGCCGTCGACGTCACCGCGCGACAGTACGAGCGCGGCGATCATCCGCTGCACAAACAAGAACGCGGTTTCCTGAACGTGCACGGCAAGGGCAAAAAGGTTTGCCCGCGATGCGGGCACCGGATCTCGGTCGTGCACCCCGGCGGAGAAGCGACGTACTGGTGTAGGGGCTGTCAGATGTAGTGCCGGGGCTTTAGCACCGGAAAACCGGAGGTCGCTATTACTTTTGTCTTGAACCGCGAGCGCATGCACAAAGCCTATCGTTTGCTCGCTGTCCTTATCCTCACAGGCTGCAGCAGCGCTGCCGCCCCCGGTTCTGGTGGCGGCGGTGGCAACCCGCTTCCCATCCCGAGCGCAATTTTCTACGTCAACTTGGGGACGACGACAGCGAACAACTCGGTCGCCGCCTTTTCGACCGCTCCGGTCGCTGGAGGCGGCACGCCGAGCGCACTCACCGGTTCGCCGTACAACACCACGGGCTCGAGCAGCGTGGGTTCGCCGTTCGGCATCGCCTTCAAGCCGGGCCGCGGCTTTCTCTACGCGGTGAACGACACCGGCACGGTGAGCGCGTTTACGGTCAACGCCGACGGCACGCTGGCGACGCTTGGTTCGGCGGTGAGCACCGGTGGAACAGGCGCATCGGGGATCGCGCTCAATCCTGCCGGCACATTTGCGGCGGCAGCGAATTCGGTGAACAACACGGTGCAGATGTTCTCCGTCGCCGTCAACGGCACGCTGGCGGCGGTCGGCAGCCCCGTCGGAACGGGCGGCCTCAACGCCCCGGCCGCGGTCGCGTTTAGTCAAGACGGCGCCCACTTGTACGTGAGCAACAACGGCGGATCCGGGGGCGTCTCCGGATTCAACGTGTCCATCCTCGGCGCGCTCACGGCGATCAGCGGTTCACCCTTTGCCTCGGGCGGAGCGGTCACGCAGGGCATCGTCGTTTCGCCGAACGGCTCGACCGTCTACGCGGCCGATCAAGACACCAGCAAGATCGCAGCGCTGGCCATCGCCGGCGATGGCTCGCTCAGTTCACAAGGTACGGTTTCAACCGCTACCGCTCCGATCGGCATCGCGCTCAACGCCGCCGGAACGATCCTCTACGTTGCGGCCGCGGCCTCGAACGCGGTGGATGTCTTCACGGTGAGCGGTTCGTCGATGTCACATTTGGCCGGACCCTACGCGACGCAGTCCACCAAGACGGCGATGGTCTCGCTCGACGGATCCGGCAAGCTGTTGGTGGCGCTCGACGAGCTTTCGTTCGGGGCGACGCTGTTCGCCGTCAGACCTGACGGCACGCTCAACGGAGCGCCGGCGCCTTCGTACAGCATCGGGACGAACAGCGGGCATCCGGCAGCAGTCTTAGCGCGCTGACGCGTTATCCGCGTTATCCGCGTTATCCGCACTATCCACAGCCCTACCTGTGGCCAACGCCGCGCGCGCGCGTCTAGACCAACGTCGAAAAGCGCGCCCATCAAGAATGTTGTACAGGCTCCCGGGGCTAAAAGCCTCAGGCCTACAATACGTTGCGTTCAGTGCGCATTCACAAAGGAGGGTGATCGTGGCAAAAGGCCGGCGGGCAAGCTCGAGCGCCGTCGATTTCATCAAACTGCATGGCGCGAAAATCGTGGATTTCAAATTCATCGACATACCCGGCATGTGGCAGCACACGTCGGTTCCGGCCGACGTGGTCGACGACGACACGTTCGTCCACGGCATCGGATTTGACGGCTCCAGCATTCGGGGCTTCCAGGAGATCCAAGAAAGCGACATGGTGCTGCTGCCCGACCCAGGCTCAGCCAGGGTCGATTCATTTTGCTCGATCCCAACTGTCTCGTTCGTATGTGACGTCTACGACCCGCGCGAGCAGGCGCTGTACGGCCGTGACCCGCGCGGCGTCGCCAAGCGCGCCGAAGCCTATCTCAAGAAAACCGGCGTCGGCGATGTCGCCTATTTCGGGCCGGAACTCGAGTTCTACATCTTCGATCATGTCAGCTTTGACATCCAGCCATACATGACGGGCTACGCGCTTGACTCCGAAGAAGCGCATTGGAACTCCGGCGCCGACGAATCGCCGAATCTTGGCTACACGCTGCGTCCGAAGGAGGGCTATTTCCCGGTGCCGCCTTCCGACAAGCACATGGATATCCGCTCGGAGATGGTGCTCGGGCTCAAAGATTGGGGTGTGCCGGTCGAGATGCACCACCACGAAGTCGCTACCGGCGGCCAGAGCGAGATCGACATCCGCTACAACTCGCTCGTGCAACAGTGCGACAACGTCATGATCTACAAATATGTGACGCGCAACGTGGCGCGCCGGCACGGCAAGACCGTGACGTTCATGCCGAAACCGCTCTTCGGCGACAACGGTTCGGGCATGCACGTGCACCAAAGCGTGTGGAAAGCCGGCAAGAACCTGTTCTATGATGAAAAGGGCTACGCCGAGCTCTCGAAACTCGGCCATTACTACATCGGCGGGCTGCTGACCCACATCGACGCGCTGCTCGCATTTTGCGCGCCGACCACCAACTCGTACAAGCGCCTCGTGCCGCATTACGAAGCGCCGGTGAACGTCGCGTACTCGAAGGGCAACCGCTCGGCGGCGGTGCGCATCCCGATCTTCTTCAAAGGACCGCGCTTCTCGAAATCCAAGCGCATCGAATTCCGGCCTCCCGACCCGGCGGCCAATCCATATCTCGCGTTCGCGGCGATGTTGATGGCCGGTCTCGACGGCATCAAGAAGAAAATCGACCCGACCAAGGCCGGCTTCGGCCCGCTCGACAAGAACATCTACGAACTGCCCGCGAGCGAGGCGCGGCGCATCAAGTCCGTGCCGGGAAGCCTCGACGCCACGCTTGCCGCGCTCGAGAAGGATCACGCGTTCCTGCTCGACGGAGGCGTGTTCAGCGAAGACCTCGTCGAGACATGGATCGACTACAAGCGCAACCGCGAGCTCCAAGAGGTGCGCATCCGTCCGCATCCCTACGAGTTCTACCTGTACTACGACCTGTGATGACCGGCGGGACCTGAAAAGGTCCCGCTCCACATTCACAAAAACCCCTTTGCATGATGGATAAGCCCCAGAAACCCTGGTTGCTCGGGCTGATGCTGCTCGCCGTCATCGTCGCGATCGTCTGGCTCCACTATTACGCCGTCTCGAACGGCGTTCATTGAACCTTTCCATCTTCAAATCGTACGACATCCGCGGCATCTATCCGACGGAGTTGGATGACGAGACCGCCGAGCGCATAGGCCGGGCGTTCGTGCAGCATCTCGGCGCCCCCGCAGTAGCCGTCGGACGCGACATGCGCCCGTCATCGCGACCGCTGTTCGAGGCCTTCGCTCGCGGCGCGACCGCTCAGGGCGCGGACGTCATCGACCTCGGTTTGACGTCCACCGACGAGCTCTACTTCTCGGTCGGCAAGTTCGCGTACCCGGGTGGGGCCATGATCACGGCGTCGCACAACCCGAAGGATTACAACGGGTTCAAGTTGTGCCGCGAGCAGGCGATCGCGCTCTCGGGCGACACCGGCGTCTTCGCGATCCGCGACCTCGCGGCTCGGGGTGGGTTCTCAACACCGCGAACAACCGGACGGATCATCGCCCGCAATCCATTGCCGGAGTTCGTCCAGCACTGCCTCTCATTCATCGACGTCACAAGCCTGCGCCCGCTGACCATCGCCATCGACGCCGGTAACGGCATGGCCGGACTTATCGTGCCGGCGATCTTCCGGCACCTTCCGTGCAAGGTCATCCCGCTCTACTTCGAGTTGGACGGCTCGTTCCCGAACCACCCGGCCAGCCCGATCGAAGCGGAGAACATGGCCGACGTGCAGCGCGCAGTGCGCGAGCACAAGGCCGACCTCGGCGTGGCGTTCGACGGCGACGCGGACCGCATGTTCATCACCGACGAGCGCGGCGAGCTGGTCGGCGGCGACATGGTCACCGCGCTCGTGGCCAAGATGCTGTTGCGCAAGCATCCGGGAGCGAAGATCCTCTACAACCTCATCTCCTCGCGCAGCGTGCCCGAAGTCATCAAAGGCGAAGGCGGCATTCCCGTGCGAACGCGCGTCGGGCACTCGCACATCAAAGCCATCATGCGCGAAGAAAACGCTGTGTTCGGCGGAGAGCACTCCGGGCATTTCTATTTCCGCGACAACTACTATGCAGATTCCGGGCTGATCGCACTGCTGGTGGTGCTCGAACTCGTATCGCGTGAAGGCAAGCCTGTGAGCGAACTGCTCCGTCCGCTCGACACGCGCTTCCGATCGGGCGAGATCAACACCCACGTCGACGATATCCCCGCGAAGCTCGCCCTGCTCGAGTCGCACTATTCGAGTGCCAGCGAAATCGATCACCTGGACGGGGTGACCGTGAACTACCCTACGTGGTGGTACAACGTCCGGCCGAGCAATACGGAGCCGCTGCTGCGGCTCAACGTCGAGGCGGACACGCGTGAGGAGTTGGAGGCGAAGCGCGAAGAAGTGCTCGCTCTGATCCGCTCTTGAAAGAAGCCAGCGGACTGGCGCGCTACCGCGCGCTGTTCGCGCACCGCGCCGTCACGCTGCTCGTGACGGCGCAGTTGTTCACGCGCTTGGGCGATCAGTTCGTGATGATCGGGCTGCTTTGGGAGGCGCTCGAATTGACCCATCGGGCCTCGAGCGCCGGTCTCGTGTTGATGGCGTACACGTCAGGCGGACTGGGCTTCGGGCTTTTCTCCGGTTCGCTGTTGGATCGATTTCCACGCAAACTCTTGATGTTGTCGGACAACGCGCTGCGCTGCGCCGTGCTCGCCGGGATGGCGGTGGCGGCATGGCGTCATGCGCTGACGATCGATTGGCTGATCGTGCTCGCCGTTCTCTCCTCGGCGGCCGCCGCGATCACGATGGTCGGGGTGCGCGCCTACCTCCCGACGATGTTGCCGGAAGGCTTGATCGTCACGGCGTTTGCAGTCGATTCGGCCCAGTTCCAGATCGCGAGCATCGTGGGCCCGGCGCTGGCCGGTCTCGTCACGGCGCGGTATGGCGCCGCCGTGTCACTGAGCGTGGCAGCCGGCTTGTTCGCATGCTTCGTCGCGCTCGCAGCGTTCATCCCGAGCAAGTCGCTCGACACGGGCGTTCCGCCTCAGGCGAGGCCGGTGTCGGCGAATGAGGAACTGCGCGGCGCGCGCTACATCCTCACCCACCCGGTGCTGCGCCCCATGACCATGCTGCTGACCGTCGGCAACTTCTTCTTCGGCGTGTTCATCGTAGGCTTGGCGTTCCTGAGCAAAGATGTTTTTGGCAACGCGGCGCAGGGCCAGGGCATCATGTTGGCCGCGATCGCCGCGGGCGCGCTGCTGGCCAGTCTCGTGATGGGATCGGTGCGCTGGCCCTGGCCGCGCGGCCTTTCGTTCATCGTCGCCAACGTGCTTCTCGGCGCGTTCGTGTTGTTCGTCGGACTCGCACCCTCCCTCGCGATCGCCTGCGTGCTGTTGGCCTGCTTAGGAGCGGTCGATGCCGCGCTCTTCATCTGGATGTCGGAGATCCGCCAGCGCACGCCCCCGCCCGGTTTGGTCGCGCGCGTCGTCGGCGCCAGCATGCTGCTCAACGTCGTGAGCGTACCGTTCGCTCAAGGGGCCGCAGGATTCGCAGTGACGCCGCTCGGCGTGAGGCCGATGCTCGAGCTGTCGGGCGGCCTGCTTTTCTTATATTCCTTGTTCTTCTTCGGCAACGCGGCGCTCCGCAAGGAGCCGTAGAGGGCCGGTTCCACGCCATGGGAGAATTGCCGACTTCTTGTGGGCGGCAAGACGATAGGTCACGCGCTTCTGGCGATTGGCGACGGGACTTCACACCAGGGCTCGATCCGCATCGAGAACGGCCGCATCGCGCGCCTCGACGATGGGCCCCATCATCTCGATTTCGAACTGCCTCTCGGCAGCACGGTGACCCCGGGCCTGATCGACTTGCACGTCAACGGCGCGGGCACGCATTGGTTCAACAAAGAGCCGCTCGAATCGCTGAAGTCGCTCTCCACGATGGCGCCGATGCACGGAGTCACGGCTTACCTGCCGACGCTCATGTCGGGGCCATGGGAGCAGATGCTGCGCGCCGCTGCCGAGATATCGCGCTGCGTCGACATGCCCGTCGCCGGCGCGCGCTCCCTCGGCGTGCATTTCGAAGGACCCTTCTTGAACCCCGAATACCGGCGCTTTCACGCCGCCGAGCATCTGTTGCCCCCGACCCCCGCTCGGGTTGAGGCGCTCTTGGAGACCTGGACCGCGGGTCGTTGCCGCGTGACCATGGCGCCGGAGATCGACGGCGCGCCGCGCGCGGCAGCCGAATTGGCCCGTCGCGGTGTCGTGCTGGCCGCAGGTCACACTGCGGGCACCTACGCCATCGGGCTTGCGGCCATCGAGCAAGGCTTTCAGATCTTGACTCACGCGTTCAACGCGATGCCGCCGATCCAGCATCGCGGGTCATCGATCCTCGTGGCGTATCTGCTCGATCCCGCCGCGTATTGCGAGGTCATCGCGGACGGCGTCCACGTCTCACCGGAGCACCTCGCGCTGCTGTATCGCTTGAAGGGCGTGAATCTGGTCCTGACGTCGGATGCGATGCCGCTCGTCGAAGGTCTCGTCGATGAAGGCGGGGTCGTGCGGACGATCGACGGCGTGATCGCAGGCAGCCGCTTGAGCCAGGATGCCGGCGTACGCAATCTGATGGCCGCCACCGGCATCACGCTCGCCGAAGCTGTCGTCTGCGCCACGTGGGCGCCCGCGCGGGCGATCGGCGTCGACGGCGAACTCGGTTCGTTGCGCGAGGGCCTACGCGCGGATCTCGCCATATGGGATCGGCGCAATCACATCTCCCACGTCTTCGTAGGCGGCGAGTTGGTGTATGCCAACGACTAGATCGCGCGGATTTCTCCCACTACCGTTCCCGCGTAGTTCTTGACTTTGGGGCGCCGATGGTTTCGAAGCGCGGCGGCCATGCGTTGGTCGAGCGCTCCGATGTTCGTCAACTTGTCGACGACGAACGGCGACACAGCCCGATAGTTGCCGTCCGCGACCTTCAGGCACAGGCCCAGGCCTTTTTCGAGAGCGCTCGAAGCATGATAACCTTCCGCTCCGCCCTTGCACAAGACCGCTCCAGCGGCCGCCTTCATGAGATCGGTGTCGAAGCGACCCGTTCCGGCCACATATTGAGGATGGGCCAGCATCGCATTGCGCACGCGCGCGACGGCGGCGCTCCAGCGCGACCCGAATCGGTTGGGATCCGAAAAGCGAGCGAAGCACACCGCGGCCGCTCGCAGCGGTACGGCGATCACCGGGATGCCGCAGCCGTCGGTCCCGATGATCAGCGAAGCGCGTTCGACGCCGAGCAGCTCCGCGCAGCCGTTGAGGATCTCGACCTGCGCCGCATGCTCGGGATTGGTGTAACCCGCCGGGTCGACGCCGCGGTGTACGGCGAGCGCCATGATGGCGGCGTGTTTACCCGAACAGTTGTTGTGGATGCGCTGCGGCTGGAGCCCTTCTGCGACGAGCGCTTTCGCGCTGGGCTCGTGGATCGGCGGGTGCGGCCCGCATTCCAGCGCGCTTTCGTCAACGCCGATCTTGCGGAGGATGCTGCGCACCGCTTGGATGTGGTAGGGCTCGCCGCTATGCGAGCCCGCGGCCACGGCCAGTTCCTCATCGCTGAGCCCGAATCGCTCGGCCGCGCCGCTTTGCACCACGACCGCGCAGATCAGCGGCTTCGCGGATGAGCGCAGGAATGCCGGGCCGGTGATATCGCCGACCGACTCTTGCACCGTTCCGTCCGGCGTCGCGACCGCGAAGCGCACGAAGTGCTCGCTTTCCACGATTCCGCCTCTGGTCACGACCACGGCCGGTCGGCTGCCGGCATCAAAAGGCGTCGCGTTGACTTCATTGGACGCATGCATCGCGAGGCTAGTTCGGTTGGCGAAGCTAAAGGTCCGTTGCTACGAGTAAAGGGAATATCAAAAATATGTCGTCGTTGCAGTCTGGCACGCCCCCCGCTACGTCTGCGGCCGGCGCAGCCGCGAGCCTGCGCCCTTTGTCCATCGGCGAACTCTTCGACCGCGCATTCAACCTGTATTTCCGCCACGTGCTCACCTTCGCGGCGATCCTGCTGGTGATGGTCATCCCCTTCGCGCTGATCCAGTATTTCATGTATAAGGATACTTTGGGCGCATCCATGGACGTGATCCAGGCCGTCGCGCAGCATCCCGGCAACCCGCCGGACCTTTCCAAGCTGCAGGCGGCGCAAGACAACCCGCTTGTCTACGTCCTGCTCCCGTTCTACTATCTCTTCGCATTTTTCGCCGTGCCGCTAGCCAATGCGGCCGTCGTATCGGGGGTTTCGCGCGCGTATCTGGGTCTGCCGGTACGCTTCGCCGACTGCTATCGGCACGCGTTCAGCCGCTGGGGCTGGGTGCTGCTGTTGGTGCTCCTGTGGGGAGCCATCATCTTCTTGCTCGTCTTCACCATGGTCTTCGCGATCGTTTTGATCGCCGTCGCTCTCGGCGCTTTGGCTGCGCTCATCAAGACGCCGGGTGAAGTGATCGCGGCGATCGTCGGCATCGGCATGTTCCTGGCGTTTCTCGCCTTGATGGTGATGCTCTACATGGCGTTTGCGTCTTCGTTCATCGCGACGGTCTTGGAGAAAGTCGATCCCTTGCGCGGCTTCGTGCTCGGCATCACCCGCATCTTCGGCGGCAAACAGTTCTGGCGTTCCTTTTGGGTGGCATGCGCGCTGCTCGTCATCGGTCTTGCGTTCGCGCTTGTCGCCGCAGGGGCCGGCGGTCTGGCTTCGTACGCGACGAAGGCGCCGCTGCTGTACCTGCTCATCGCGAACATCGCGCAGATCTTCTTCACCGCATTCGCGTTCACGGTCGTCGCGCTGTACTACTACGACATCCGCATCCGCCGCGAGGGCTTCGACCTCCAACTGCTCGCGGATCAGCTCCCCGCCGCACGCTCAAGCACGCCTCCCACCGCGACATGACCCGGCACGTCGTCGTCGCGGGTGCCTGCGCAGCAGCCGTGTCGCTTTTGTGCGCTCCATGCGATGCTCGGAACACCGCAACGGCCGGCGCGCAGTACGCCGCGGCGCTCAACCGTGCCGCCGATGCACTCGAAGCGGCTGCCAAGGGACAAGCTCATGACGCGGTCGTGGCCGATCTTCACGTACCGCCGGCGCCGCTGCCGGGCCCGCCGCGATTCTCCCCGTCGCTCGACGATTGGCTCCAGGCGGGGTTGCGTCAGGCTCGCGGGGAGTTCAAGGCGAAGACGCGCAGTCTCGAACTGCGCGACTTGGCGAAAACGCTGCGTGGGATCGGCGCGGAAACCGCGCAGTCGCAGAACGCGGCGCAGCCCAAACTCGACGCGGCGAAGACCGCTGCTGCCATCCTTGCGGACCCGGCGTATCACATAGCGGAGTCCGGCACCGCCGCAAAACCGCAAAGGACCTTATGGGACCGTTTTGTGGAATGGCTAGCCGGTCTCGTCGACAAGATCTTCGGCGGACTTTATAACGTTGCGGCAGGCTCGCCGCTCTTCGGCAAAGTGCTCGCCGTCGTCTTGCTCGTGACCTTCATCGGCCTGCTCGGCCTCATGAGTTACCGGTTAGCACGAGCGTTCTTGGCTCGGCGCCGCCGCGCCGTCGCTCTGGACGTCGGCGAAGCGTTGGAGCCACTGCCCGATTCTTCGAGCCTGTACGGTTTGGCGCGCGTCGCCGCCCGAAACCGCCAGTACGGAAAAGCCGTCGCGCTCGTCTTTCGCGCGAGCCTGATGCTCCTGGATAGAGCCGGACGCGTTCCGTACGATCCCGCGCGCACCGCGGGCGAATATCGCGCAGAGGTCCGGCGCAGGCTCGCGCCGGCCGCCGCGCCGTTCGACAGGCTGGCCAAGACCTTCACGCTGGCCACCTACGCCGAGGTCCCGGTGTCGGACGATGATTGGTCGCAAGCGGAGGACGCATTCAATCGGTTCGAGCCGTTGGCGGAACGCCGATGATGCGCGGCCGCCAATTCCCCTTCCTCGAGTTGGCGATCGTGGTGACGGCGCTCGTCCTTCTCGTGCTGGTCACGTATCTCAACTATCGCCGCCAACAGGCGGCGGCGCCGCGCTTTGACACATTTTCGACCTACGACGCGCACCGCGGCGGCTATCGCGCCTGGTACGAGCTGCTGAAGCGAGAAGGCATTCGCGAGGAGCGCTTCGAGTTGCGCCCGGTGTTCTTGGACGAATCAGTCCGCACGCTCGTCCTCGCCTACAACTTGGAAGAGCAACTGCTGCGCGCGGCATCGGGAAAAGGCACTGCAGGTCAGCTCACCGCTGCCGATCTCGATGCGCTCGTGCGCTGGGTCAAAGCCGGCGGCCGGCTGATCTGGATAACGGACGGCACTGAGGGAGTCGATTTGGGGGTGCCGCCGTTCGATGAGTCCAGCCCGCAGCGCGACGACGCCGTTGCGGTGGCGGTGTCGCGCCTCACCGCAGGCGTGGACAGCATTTCCGGCTCGGGCCGCGGGCGCGTGCCATTCAAACACTCTCAGGCGTTCGCACCGCTCATCGCCGACGACGTCGGCGCGGTCGTCTTGGAGTATCCGCTTGGGAAAGGCAGCGTGGTCGTCGTCACCGATCAAACGCTGTTCAACAACGCCAACCTGGCCAAAGCCGGCAACGCGCGTTTGGCGTTCAACATCGCCGCAGTCGGCGGGCGCGCGCGCGGTGTAGTGGCATTCGACGAGCACGTGCATGGATTTTTGTCCGGCGATTCGTGGTGGACGATCTTGCCGGTGCCGATGCGCGTTGGAGCGAGCGTGGTCGCCGTCGCGCTGTTGCTGCTCGTGCTGGGCACCGCGTTTCGCTTTGGCCCCACCGCCCGGCTGCCGCAAGACACCGAGCGGACCTCAGCCGAGTACCTGAGCTCAATGGCGACCCTGTTCGCGCGTGGCCACGCGGCGCGCAAGGCGGTGCGGGACCTGGTCGACATCAGCGTGCGCGACGTAGCGGGTGCGCTCGGCTTGCCGGAGAAAACGGACGCAAGCGTCGTCGCGGCCCGTCTACGGACGAGCGAAAATGGCGCGGCCAACGCCGACGCGATCATGGAATTGGACCGGATGCGCGGCTACCTTGCGCCGACCCCAAGAGAACTCGTGCGCGCGGCGCACCTCTGCGCTACGTTACGAAAGGAATACTCGCGGTATGGCCGCTTCGGCTTCGGTCGTCGCGGAGCGCCTGCAAGGCGGTCTGCGTAAAGTCATCGTCGGACAGGAACAAGCGATCTTCGCGTTGCAGCTCGCGCTGCTCGCCCAGGGCCACGCGCTGATCGAAGGGGTGCCGGGCACTGCCAAGACGCTGATCGTCCGCGTGCTCGCGATCCTGCTGGGCGCGGATTTCCGGCGCATCCAGTTCACTCCGGATCTCATGCCTTCCGACGTCGTCGGCACCACCGTGTTCAATCCCAAGACCGGCGAGTTCTTCACGCGCCGCGGCCCGATCTTCACCAATCTGCTCCTTGCCGACGAGATCAATAGGACGCCGCCGAAAACGCAGTCGGCGTTGCTCGAAGCCATGGAAGAGCGCCAGGTGACGATCGACGGCGTCACGACGCCGCTGCCCGCGCTCTTCATGGTGTGCGCGACGCAGAACCCCATCGAGTACGAAGGGACTTATCCGCTGCCGGAAGCCCAGCTCGATCGCTTCCTCGTGAAAGCGCACACGGGCTATCCCGCGACGCCTGATGAATTGGCGCTGTTAGAGCGAGTCGCCGCCGGTTTCGACGCGCGCAAGCTCGAGCGCGAGGGCCTTGCGGCGGTCGTCACCGAGGCCGAAGTGGAGGCCGCTCGTCAGGACGTGCGCGCGGTGCACGTCTCGGCCGGCTTGCAACGATACGTCTACGACATCGTCGCGCAGACGCGCAGCGCTTCCGATGTGAGCCTCGGGGCGAGTCCGCGCGCGGGCATTCATTTGCTCGTCGCCGCGCAAGCGGCGGCAGGCATGGACGGCCGCGATTTCGCGACGCCCGACGACGTCAAGAGCGTCGCGCCGTTGGTGCTCCCGCACCGCATTCTCGTGAAACCCGAGGCCGAAGTCGAGGGTCTTCTGCCCGATGACGTCGTCAAGCGTGTGCTGGACACGGTCGCTGTGCCGAAAGAAGCTTCGCCGGCATGATCCAGGCGCGAAAACCGCGCCGTTTCGATCCGGCTTTTCCGTGGATCACGCCGCGCTTCGCCGGCTGGCTCATCGTCGTCGCGTTGGTGATCTCGCTTGGCGCGTTGTGGCAGCCTTTGGTGTGGCTGGGTTTAACCGGGGGAATCGCGCTCGCAGGCTTTGTGCTGGCCGATCTCGCCGCAGGCCCGCGCAGGCGCGAGGTCGTCATCGAGCGCGAGCCCCTCGGCCACCTCGCCCTGCGAACGCCCTCTTCCTTTACGTACTCGATCGAGAACCGTTCCCAAGTTCCGATCCGCTACGGCATCGTGGACACGCCGATCGACCTGGTGCAGATGCCCGAGGAGCCTGTGCTGGGAACGGTCGGTCCGAATCGGCGCCAAGTCGAGCGCCTTTCCGTCACGCCGCTCGAACGCGGCAGTGCGCCGCTCGGCGACCTCTACGTCACGGCGGAAAACCCCATCGGCATGATCCAGCGACGTTGGCGCGTGCAGTCGAACGTCGAAGCGCGCGTGTATCCCGACCTCTCCGCGGTAGAGCGCTACGGCGCGCTCGCTCGCCGGGGCCGCTTGGTCGAAGCCGGCTTCCGGAAATTGCGCTTGCGCGGCGGCGGCGGCGAGTTCGATAGTCTGCGCGAATGGCTGCCCGACGACGAGTTCCGGATGATCGATTGGAAGGCGACGGCGCGCCGCAACAAGCTGATGGTCGCTCAATTCGACATCGAGCGCAGCCAAACGGTGATGCTCGTGCTCGACGCCGGCCGCCTGATGACCCCGCGCATCGGCGCGCAGCGCAAGTTCGACTACGCGGTCACGGCCGCGCTGTCGGTGGCCTTCATCGCCTCGCTTGCCGACGACAAGGTCGGGCTGATGGCTTTTGCCGGCACTGTGCGCGAACACGTGGCGCCTCGCTCCGGCGACCGGCACGTCGCGGGCCTCGTGCAACGCATGTACGACCTGCAGCCGCGCTTCGAGGAGTCCGATTACGCCGGCGCGTTCGCATACTTGAGGCAGCGTCAGCCCAAGCGCAGCCTCGTCGTCTTCTTCACCGACATGTTCGATCCGGTGGCCTCTGCGACCGTGCTTGCCAACGTCGCAGTCCTGTCGCCGCGGCATCTGGTCATCTGCGTGCTCATGAATGACGAGGCGATCGAAACTGCGCTCTCACTCGACCCGGCCGATCCCGAGGCGGCGTATCGCGCGAGCGTGGCCGCGGTGCTGCAGGCCGAGCGGCGCAAGGCCGTCGCCATGCTCATGAAGCGGGGCATCGGGGTGATCGACGTGCCGGCGCGAGATCTGACCGTGTCGCTGATCAACGCTTACATCGACGTCAAGGGCCGCAATCTGATCTAGGCCTGGGCTAAAGCCCCGGCACTACACATTTGATTTTTTATCAATACCAACGAATCCGAAGTAATAGAAGAGCGCCAGCGCGGTGAGCGCCCCCATGCTAAGGCGCAGCTCAGGCGAAAAGCGCTGCGGCGAGAAAAATCCTTCGATCAGCCCGGCGACGAGCAGCATGCAGCACACGCCTAGGAACAGCACGCCCGCGCGGCGCGCGTTGCGCACGAGGGCGTCCGCCCGCCGCAGCCTTCCGGGATTGAAGAACGCCGCGGCCAGCAGCAGCCCCCCGCCGCCTGCGAGTTGGATAGCGGTGAGCTCGATGACGCCATGCGGGGCGATCGTCGCCCAAAAATCGTAGCCGAAGCCCGCGTTGGTGTACATCGCGCCCTCTCCCCCGACCACCAGGCCGTTGCCCAGGATGGCGTAGAGGGTCAGCAGGCCGAGCGTGATGCCGCCGAACGCGGCGATGATCGACACCTTGATGTTGTTGGTCATGATCAGCGCCGAAACGGTCGCCGAATAGCCTCGATCGAATGCGAAGTTGCTGTCGTGCAGGCTCTTGTGGATCGGCTGCACCATGCTTGGGCCGAGCACGACATAGGCGTTGGTCGGTTTGGCGATGATGAGCGTGTACGCGATGACCGCTGCGAGCACGAACAGCGCCGCGCAGCTGAGGATGTACCAGCGCGAGCGCCGCACCTCGTTCGGAAAATCGCGCTTGAGAAAGCCGGCGACGCGGTCCCACCCGCCTTCGACGCTCCCGCCGTAGACATAACCATGGGCGCGTGCCGTCAGGCGATGGAGATAAGCGCGCAGACTCGGATCGAACTGCCGGCCCTCCGAAAACGCCAGATCAGACGTCACCCAACGGTAGAGACGACCGAGTTCCTCGATCTCCTCGGGCGCCAGCGCGCGCAAGCCGCGCCGCTCGGCGACGGCGAGCAATTGCTCGAGCCGCTGCCAACCTTGGCGCCGCCGTTCGACGAAAACCGCTTGCCGCATGCGGGCGATTTCCATCTTTCGCGCGAATGAGCCTACCGTCATGGAGCGAACGGTCACCGTCCGTACGCCGGAGAGCATCGCCTTTTACTATGAATTGGCGGGGCTTGGAAGCCGCTGCCTCGCGATCTTCGTTGACGGGGTGATCCAAGGGGTCGCAACGGTTCTCTTGTTCGTCTTGTTCAGCGTCGCTGCGGATCGAGCGAGTCAGCTCGCGAACGCGCTGCGCCTGGACGGCAAACAATTCGAAGCGCTCGTCGTGGCGTTCCTGATCCTCGTGCTGTTCTGGATCTGGTTCGGCTACTTCATCGTCTTCGAAGCTCGTTGGCACGGTCAGACGCCCGGCAAGAGGCTGCTGGGCATCCGGGTCGTGCGCGACGGCGGCTACCCTTTGGATTTCATGGGCTCGCTCTTGCGCAACATGATCCGCATCGTCGAAGCGGTGTTCGGCTTCTATCTCATGTCCGCGATCAGCGCGGTGCTGTCGTCGCAGAACAAACGCTTGGGCGATTATGCCGCCGGCACGATCGTCGTCCGCGACGTAGCCTTCGAAGTTCCCGATCCCAAGAAATGGCTCGAGGGCGATGGCGCAGCGGCAGCCGGACCGGCGTTGGTGAGCGCCATCGCGCTCAGCGATGAGGAGTGGGCCTTGGTCGATCGCTATATCGATCGGCGCACCTCGTTGCCGCCTGCGGCTGCGATCGCGACCGCGGCGCGCATCGCAACAGCATTGCGCCCGAAGTTGAGCGCCGAAGCGAACGGACTTTCCGCCGACGAATTGCTGATGCGCTTGGCCGCCTCGCGGCGGAGGTAACAACGGAAGCAGGACCTAAAGGTCCTGCTGCACATCTGGGGTGCTCCTCCGCATAGAAGGGGTCGAATGTTCGTCTATCTTCTCGCGTTTGCGTTGGCCGCCGCGGCGCCAAGCCCTACGCCTTCGCCCGTCGCCACGCCCTCCTACAAACCGGTCACCTGGCAGGGCGTCACCCTCGGTGAGAATCTCGATCGCGTGCGCGCGCGCCTTGGCCGCCCGATCTTCATCCGCAAGATCATCTTGGGCGAGAGCTTGGTCGAATACCCCTTGCGGGGCACCGACGCCACCATGCTGCTGACGGGATTGGAAGGACGCGTCTCCGAGATCCGCCTCGAGGCACCCGCGCCGAAGCAGATGCTCGTGTCGGTCTCGGATCCGTTCGGCGTGAGCCTCGGCGACAGCGTCTACCACCTGCTCGCCGCCCGCGGAAACCCGAATCGATACTACGACGACGGCGAAGGCGAAGGCACGAGCTACTACGGCGAAACGTCAGCCGTGCGCTGGGTATACACGATCCGCGACAACATCGTCTATGCGATCAGCGTGCAAGCGCCAAAACCGCCGCCGCCGGTCGTCATCGGACCGCGTGGCACCCTTGTGCTGCAAGGCACCCCCAAGCCGAAGGCGACGCCGATCGTTCTGCACGGCACGCCGAAGCCTTACGCGAGCGCCGGACCGCTTGCGACGACTGCGCCGCCGCCGGTCACGCCGACACCCTCGCATATCGTGCTCGCGTCCACGCCATCTCCGGTTCCGATGGGAACGGCCGCAGCGGCCACGACCTCGCCTGGCGGCAGCGTCTCGCCGCCCGCCGCGGCGCTCGAGTCGCTCGACGGCAAATCCGTGCAGACCGCTATTTTGGTGAAAGCACCCGATCAATCGACCGGCTTCATCTACATCTATCGCTACGTCGAGAGCTTGCCGTGCGGCGACGGCAGCGCGGATTGGCGTGTGATCGATCAGTCTATCTTGTTCGAGAACCGCCGCAACTACGCGAAGGTCGTCGGCGAATGTCCGACCACGCACGAACGCCGCACGTGGTATTTCGACATCACGCTGTGGTTCACGCGCGGGGATATCCGGTAGCGACGTCTTCGAGGGCACGGCGCGCGAAGACCCGCACCATGCGTTTGCGATACGGGATGGTGGCGCTCGTGTTGTCGAGCGGCTTGCCGGCGGCGAACGCGGCGTCTGCCGCGGCTTCCAGCGCTTCTTTCTCCAACGTGCTGCCGATCAGGCACTGCGCGACGGCGGGCACCGCCACGGGCTTCGACGCCACCGCATTGATGACCATACGCGCGTCGCGGCACACGCCGGCATCATCGAGCCGCACCACCAGCGCGACGCCAAGGATCGGAAAGTCGAACGAGTTGCGCAGCCGCAGCTTGCGATAAGCGCTCCGCGTATGGGGAGCCGGAGGCGGCACGGTCACGCCGGTGACGATCTCGCCTGGCTGCTTCGCCCACGCGTTGATGCCGTCGTTCACGTAGAAGTCCGCGATCGACACTTCCCGCTCGCCGTCGGGACCGCACAACGTCACCATGCCTGCGAAGGCTTGCAGCACCGGCGCGGTGTCGGATGAGTTGACGGCCAAGCACAGGCGGCTGCTCGTCGCGACGCGGCAGATATCGCCGTCTTTTTTCATGCAATAGCCGAGCGCTTTGCGCCAATCGAGGTTCTGATTGTAATAGTTGCAGCGGGTGTCCACGCACACGTTGCCGCCGATCGTTCCCATGTTCCGCAATTGCGGTGTCGAGATCAGCGCGGCTGCTTGCGCGAGCGCTGGATAGTACTTCCTGACCACGGCGCTCTCGGCGATGTCGGTGAGGGTGGCGAGCGCCCCCAGCGTCAGGCCGGTGACTTCGTTGTAGCGGATGAATCTCAACTCGTTGATCGGGCGCAGTCCGACCAGCACCTTGGGGGTGAACAGCCGCTGCTTCATGTTGGCGTACAGGTCAGTGCCGCCCGAGACGGGGAGGGCGTCCGGCCCGTACTGCGCGAGCAGGGACACCGCCGCGGCGACGCTCGAGGCGGGCTCGTAGCGAAATGGCGGGAGGCGCAACATCGTCGCACGCCTTCTCGCCGCGCGCGAGGAACTCATCCGGCAGGCGCACACCGGCCATGACCGAAGCATTGCCGCACGTCAGGAGAGGGTTCATGAACCTACGGTTATCCATTCCGTCAGCGTCCGCGTTTGCAGGGGCGGCCTTGGCTGCTGCGCTTGTCATCGCTGCGGGTTGCGCGAAGAAAAGCGAGGTCGCAAGCAACGCAACGCCCGCGGCCAGCGTCGCGCCGGCGAGCACGAGTCAAGCTTTTCCAGGCCCTGAGTCTTCAGGGTCGCCGGTCGGGGAGGTCGCGTCGCCCGAACCGGCGGCCAGCGCCTCCGCGCAAGCAACGGCGCAATCGACCGAAGGCGCTTACGTGACCGGCTCCGACAAGACCGGCCTGCCCATGTATCCCGGCGCGAAGCAAGACACGAGCATCAGCGGCGCCGACAACAGCGGAGCGGCGACCGTGATGGTCACGACGGACTCCTTCGACAAGGTGTACGCCTGGTATCAAAGCCAGATCCCCGCGGACTGGCAGCGCGCGAAAATGGACACTGCTGACGGCTCGGTTGCGACATTCCAACTGGAACAGGGCTCGACCACCAAGAGCGTCATGGTGGCGGGCACCAAAGACAAGACGACGATCACGCTGGCATCGTCGACCAAGTAACGAGCAAGCGACTAGCTTGCCCGTCCGCCTCTAGGGGGAGGGCGATCATGGCCAAGCCGTTCACGGACTATCTGGTCAAGCTGCACAAAGACGATGCGGAACTCGCGCGGTTCAAAAAGGATCCCGATGCGTGCGTCGCTTCGGCGGGGTTGACCAAGGCGCAGGGAGATGCGCTCAAGAGCAAAGACCAGGCGCACATCCAAGCCGCGCTCAATGTCGAGCACGGCTCGACGGTGCAATTCGGTCACATCGAGCTCACTCTCAAAGCGTTGATCGATAGACTCAAGTAAGTGCCAGGCTCGCTGACCTGCGTCGGCGTCGGCATCCAGTTCGGCGCCCATGCCTCCATGGGCGCGCGCCGCTCCATCGCCGCGGCCGACAAGGTCCTCCACCTCGCGGGAGATCAGGCAACCGCAGCATGGATCGACGAGCTCAACCCCGCAGCAGAATCGCTGCACGGGCTCTATGCGCTGGACAAACCCCGCATCGATATCTACAACGAGATGGTGGAACGCATCATGAACTTCGTGCGGGCGGGCATGGACGTTTGCGTCGTGACGTACGGTCACCCCGGCATCTTCGCGTATCCGACTCACGAAGCCATGCGCCTCGCCCGGGGCGAGGGCTTTCCTGCCACGATGCTGCCGGCGATTTCCGCGATTGACTGTCTCTACGCCGATCTCGGGATCGATCCGGGCACGAACGGCTGTCAGTGCTACGAAGCCACCGACTTTCTGGCGCGACGGCGCGTCTTCGATCCGTGCACGGCACTCGTCTTGCTCCAAATCGGGTTGACCGGTGATTTCACGCATCAAGACGTCTACGCACTCAAAGGCTATCAGGTGTTGCTCGAGGTGCTCGAGGCGACGTATGGACCCGACCACGAAATCGTGATCTATGAAGCAGCGCGGTTTCCGGTATGCGACGCCGTTATCCAACGCCTTCCGCTGTCAAAAGCGTCCCGGGCCCGCATTCTGGCCACGTCCACCATGTTCGTTCCGCCCAAAGGCCCCGCGCCGCTTGACGACGCGATGCTAGAACGCTTGGGTCTGAGCGCGGAGTCGCGGGCCCAAAAGTAGGCCACCGATGCGAGTCGAAGTGCCATGGTGATGAGTGCCAGGCCGGTGTACTGCGGGCGCTTTGTCGACCGGCGCGAACAGCTCGAGCTGCTCCTCGAGCGGTGCAAGGCGGCGCTGTCGGGGCAAGGCTCCCTCGTGCTTGTAGGGGGCGACGCGGGGTCCGGCAAGAGCCGGCTGATCGCGGAGTTCGGCGCCAGAGCCAAGACGCTTGACGCGCGCTTTGCTGAAAGCGACTGTTACGATTACGTACGCTCGCCGTTTGCCCCGTTCGTTTCCCTCGTGCGTGCTTTACACGCCGAGGACCCGAGCGTCATCCCCTCGATCGAGGATTCCGATGCGGCGCTTGCCGGACTGACGCCCGAACTCGTCAAGAAATCCGAAGCGGCACAGCGCGATGAGCTGAGACAGTTCGATGCGCTGACGGAAGTCTTTCGCCGCTTCGCCGCCAGGAAAGCGACCGTTGTCGTGCTCGGCGACCTTCAGTGGGGCGACGACGCGACCTTGCGATTCCTTCAACACCTGGTTCGCGCCATCGCAGCCTCGCCGCTGCTGGTGGTCGGCACGTACCGCCAAGACGAGTTGTCGCGCGGGCATCCGCTTCGGCATGTGCTCGCGCGGCTCTCGCGCCTCCCGTACATATGGCAGATCAAACTCGAACCACTGAGCGATCCCGACATGCAGATGTTCATCTTCCATGCGCTCGAGGGCCATGCGCCGTTGCCGACGGCGACGGTGGACGCGATCCGCTCGAGGTCGGAAGGCAATCCGCTCTTCGCGGAAGAGCTGCTCAAGAGCGCGCTCGATAGTCGCGGCGCCAAGCAGATCGAGCTTCCGCCGACGCTGCGCGAGGCGGCGCTTGAACGTTTGGCGCATTTCGACGCATCGGAGCGATCGATACTCTCGTGCGCCGCCGCCATCGGACGAGAATTCGGGGCCGAGTTCTTGGCGAAGACGCTCGACCTGACGCTGGAGAGCGTGACCCCGACGTTGCGCAAGGCGCTGGACTTGCAGTTGGTCGTCGAAAAAGCGGATGGCGCCATCCACTATGGATTTCGGCACGCACTCATCCGCGATGCCGTCTACGACGAGCTCTTGGCGGCAGAGGCGCGACCGCTGCATCGGCGCATCGCGACGGCGCTCGAAGATGCGGGCGCTGCCGACGACCGTATCGCGGAATTGGCATATCACTGGTGGCAAGCGCGCGATCCCGAGAAATCGGCGCAGTCGAACGAGCGCGCCGGTGACCGCGCGTTCTCGCTCTATGCCTATCACGACAGCGTGGCCAACTACGAGCGGGCGCTCGAATCCGAGGCGCTTGACGGCGCATCGCGCGCGAGGCTGTACCGCAAGCTCGCGCGAGCGCTAAAACGATGCGGTTTCGGCGATCGAGCCCGAGCGGCCCTCGAGTCCGCGCTTGATTACTATGAATCCGTCGGCGACCAGCAGGAGGTCGCAAGCGCCTGCCTCAGCTTGGCGCGGCTATGCGACGCGCTCGCGGATTTCGCGGGCCATCGTGCGATGACGTTGCGCGCCTTGAGCGTCGCCGAGAGCCTGCCTTCCAAGCATTCGCTTTTCAGCGCCCACGTCGAAATGGCGCGATACTACATCGGCTCTCACTGGTCGGGCCAGAAGGCTCTCGAGCATCTGGCCAAGGCGGAAGAGCTCAAGGAAGCCGCAGGCCCCAGAGCGTTGTTCCGCTTCTTCGAATATCGCTCGGCGCTGCATGCGCAGCTTGGGCGGCCTTCCGACGCGCTCGACGACGTGACGCACGCGGCCGGCATCAGCGAGCACGCCGGAGACCTTCAAGGCACGATCCGGTGTTGGGCCAACTTCGGGATCAGCATGGCACAGACCGGCGAGCGACGGCTTGCGGTCGAGGCCTTCGAACGCGCGCTCGAAACGGCCCGCGTGAAACAATTCCGCGGCCTCACCGCGAGTTGGAGCGTGGTGGAATTCGCCTATGCCTGCGTGATGCACGGCGAGCTGGAAAGAGGCCGCGAGCTCATCGAGCAAGCGCTCTCCGCCAACATCGACATGGCGAGCTTTCGCCTCCGCCTCGCGGCGGCAGGCGTCCTCTTGGGGCTGCTCCTCGATGACGCCGATCTCGTCCAGCGCTGCGCCGGCGCCGATCTCGTCGCCTTCGCGCTGCGCTCGAGCGGGGCGTACTCCATCGCGTGCGTGGCCACATTCGTCGAGCACGAGATGGCTGCCGGGCGCGACGATGCCGCCCGAAAACTATTGCACGAAGCCATTGAAGCGCTCCGCACGCTCGAGGTCTTGCCCGCGCCGGGTGACGCGGATCTCCTCTTCCTCTCGGTCGCCAAATACGGCGACCTTGCGGACATACCGCGAGCCAGGGAGTTTCTCCGAAAATCGTCGGAAATCACCGCGGCTCGCTCGGTGCCGGCCTTTATCGCGCTCTTCGAGGCTTTTGCTTCCACGCGCATCCACAAGGAGGGTGCGCAGATAGAGGCGCTCGAGGCCGCGGAGCTATTCCGCGAATTGCGCTGGCCGTATCATGAAGCGCAGGCGCTCGAACTCGCCGATCGCCTGCCGGAAGCGCTCGACATCTACCGCCACATAGGAGATCTGCACGACGCGCGGCGCCTTGAGACGGTGCTTGCGCCGGTCAACCGGCGTGGGCGCGCGCCCAATGCGCTGACCTCACGCGAACTCGAGATCTCAAAACTCATCGCCGGCGGCAAGTCGAACCGAGCGGTCGCGCAAGCGTTGGTCATCAGCGAGCGGACGGTCGAGAGTCACGTTTCTTCGATCCTGAGCAAATTGCAGCTCGTTTCGCGCAGCGAGTTGGTCGCGAAAATGAAAGTACTGGACTCCTAAAGAGCTTTGCCGAAGCGGCGAACTTCTGCTTCGAGGTCGAGCGGCCTCGTCGGCGCGCTTTTCTCGTGGTCGCCCCACTGCTCGCGCGGCACGAGCCACATGACCTCGAACTCGTTGCCGTCCGGATCTTTGCCATACAGCGATTTGGTCGCGCCATGGTCGCTTGCGCCTTCAAGCGCGCCGAGCTTGGTCAGCACATCGCGCACGGAGAGCAGATCTTCGATGTACGGCACCTCCCACGCGATGTGGAAGAGGCCGACGGCGCTGGGCGGCGGCTCGGTCGCGCGCGGCCCAAGCTCCAGAAACCCGAGATCGTGATGGTTGGCCGACCCCGCGGCCCGCATGAACGCCATTTGGCCTCCGGCGCGCGCGATCTCTTCGAGGCCGAAGACGTCGCGATAGAATTTGACCGAACGGTCAAGACTGCGGACTTTGAGGACCGCGTGATTGATCTTCTTCACCGCAACTGTTCCCACGATGCTCCTTTAGGCTTCAGGCGCGGGCGGGCGTCGGGACCTTTCGCAACTTGAGCGTGGCGCCCGTCGAAGCGTCCAGCGCCTTGAGCACTTTCTCCGGCGTGATCGGCGTTGAATAGATGCGCGCCTTGATGGCGTCAGCCACCGCGTTAGCGATCGCGGGGATCACCGGGTTGAGCGGCCCCTGGCCCGCTTCTTTGGCGCCGAACGGCCCCTCTTTGTCGTCGGTTTCGATGATGAGCGCTTCGATCGGCGGCGTGTCGAGGCTGGTCGGCGTTTTGTAGTCGAGCAGATTGGGGATCTTGTGCTCGCCGGCGCGGAAAGGCCACTCCTCGTAGAGCGCTTCGCCCAGTCCCATGTACACGCCGCCCTCGATCTGCCCTTCGACCGAATCGGGGTTGAGCGCGCGTCCGACGTCGTGAGCCAGCGTGAGCTTCTCCACCTTGATCTCGCCGGTGTCGAGATCGACGTCGACTTCCGCCACGCACACGCTATACGAGTACGCAGGCGACGGCCCGACGCCTGAGCCCTTGTATTCCGCTGCCAAGCGGGGCGGCGCGTACGAACCGACGCCGACGATCGTGCCGAACTTCGCCTCGGCGGCCTGCGCGGCGTCGATGAAGGTCAGCTGCTTTGCCGGATCGTCGATGTCGAAGGCGCGACGGTTCGCCAGCGCGATCCGTTCGACCGGGATTCCAAGTTTCTCGGCGGCAGCCTCGGCGATCTGCTTGCGCGCCGCTTCGCACGCTTGGCGCGCTGCGTTGCCCGCCATGAACGTCACGCGACTTGAATACGAGCCCAGATCGACGGGCGTGAGATCGGTGTCGCCGTAGCACACGCGCACGTCCATGATATCGACGCCCAGCGTCTCCGCGACGATCGAACCCAGCATGTGCGTCGAGCCTTGTCCGCATTCGCTTGTGCCGGCCAGAATGGTCACGCCGCCGCCGCGATCAACTTTGACGATCGCAGCCGACTGCGGCATGGCGTTCCAGTACACCGGCAAGCCGGCGCCGCACAGGTACGAACTCGCGGCCAGGCCGATGCCCTTGCCTGAAGGCAACCTGCCTCGTTTCTGCTTGAACCCCGTGCGCTCCACCGCCGCGTCGATGCACTGTTTGAGGCCGCACGAGGTCACGCGCAGTCCGTTGACGGTGGTGGTGTAAGGATCGACCGCGATGCGCTTGCGATACTCGGCCGGATCCAGCTTGAGCGCCGCGGCGATCTTGTCGAGTTGCGCTTCGAGCGCGAAGCGCGGCTGCGTAGTACCATGCCCGCGCTTGGGTCCGCACGGCGGCTTGTTCGTGAACACCCGGCAGCCGTCGAATTTGTACGCGGGGATCTTGTACGTGACCGTCGTCAAGGCCCCGGTGTAGTACGTGGTCGCCACGCCGTACGACCCATACCCTCCGCCGTCGAGCCAGGACTGGAGATGGATCGCGGTGATCGTGCCGTCCTTGCGCACGCCGGTCTTGAGCTTGAACTTCACCGGATGCCGGCCGCGATGCGCATAGAAGACTTCTTGGCGCGTCAGCGCGATCTTGACCGGCCGGCCCGTCTTCATCGCCAGGTAGCCGGCGGCGAGCTCATGCGCGAACGGCTCGGTCTTGCCGCCGAAACCGCCGCCGACCGGCGGCGCGATCACCCGCACGTGACTGCCGGGGAGTTGCAACACCGCCGCCGCGATGCGGTGGAGGTAGTGCGGCGTTTGCGTGGAGCACCAGAACGTCAGCTTGCCGTCGGCGCCGTACTGCGCCACGACAGCGTGCTGCTCGATCGGCGCGTGCGTGTTGCCCTCGAAGAAATATTCGTCCTCAAAGATATGGTCTGCTTGCGCGAAGCCGCCTTCGACGTCTCCGAATTCGAGATGCACTTCTTTGTGCACGTTGTTCGTGCGCCGCGGATTGGGATGGATCTGCGGCAGGTCGTCGCGCAGCCCTTGCTCGATCGACATGATCGCGGGCAATGGCTCGTACTCGACGTCGATGAGTTCGAGCGCCTCTTCCGCGGTGAGCTCGTCGTCGGCCACCACGCAGGCGATCGGATCGCCGACGTAACGCACGCGGTCGGTCGCCATGACCGTTTCGTCCGGGCTGGAGGGCAAGATGCCGTAGCGCACCGGCAGGTCCTGTCCGGTCGCGACGGCGACCACGCCAGGCAGCTTGAGCGCTTTGCTCGCATCGACGCGCGTGATGCGCGCGTGCGCGTGCACGCTGCGCAGCATTTTCCCGTAGAGCATCTGCGGCAGGAAGATGTCGTCCGCGAATTTGTCCTCGCCCGTCACGCGCGCGTACGCATCGAGTTTGGGAAGCGCTTTGCCGACGACGTGAAAACCCTCGGGTTTATCTTTGGGCCTCTGCGGAGCTCGAGCGACGATGCTCGACGTCTCGCTGGCGGGCGTGATGGCCCGCGCGTCGCCGTCGGGATTGGTCGCGGTGGAAACGGCGCGCACGTCGTCGTTCATCGCATCCTGCCCGCGGCCAATGCGATGGCCTCGACGATCTTGGTGTAACCGGTGCAGCGGCACAGATTGCCGGAGATGGCTTGGCGGATCTCGTCGTCGGTCAGGTCTTGCTTTTTCTCCACGAGCGCAGCGCCCGCCATGAGAAAGCCGGGCGTGCAGTAGCCGCACTGCGCCGCGCCGCACTCGACGAACGCCTGCTGGATCGGATGCAGCGTGCCGTTATGCGCGAGCCCCTCGACCGTGCGGATCTCGTGGCCCTCGCTTTCAACGGCGAGGGCTAGGCACGATAGAATCGGCTCCTCGTCGATCAACACACAGCATGCGCCGCAGTGCCCCATCTCGCAGCCGTGCTTGGTGCCGGTCAGCCCGACGTCTTCGCGCAGCACTTCGAGCAGCGTCTTGTTTGGGTTGAACGCGCACTCGATCGCCTCGCCGTTGATGCGAAGCCGCTTGAGCACTTTTGCAGGAGCTACCGTCACCTGTTCTCCCCCGTTCGCTCAGCCGAACGACCGTTCAGCCGGCTGAGAACATTATAGCCGCGCCCTATGGCGCGGGCAAGAGCAGTTGATAGCGCGTACCTATGGATATGGAAGGATCACCGAGTTCCGGGCTGGTGCAGTACCGGCCGCGCCTCCGCACGCTCCCGCAATACACCATTTCTGAAACCGAGCTGGCGAGCGGCGCCAGCCTTGGCAACGCTTCGGTCTGGGTCAACACGAAGGGCAACGGCGCGATCGAGCGCGTGTTTTGTCTCGCGCTCGGCGAGACGTTGGTCGGCGACATATCGCTGCGCTATGCCTCTACCGGCAACACGCTGAACCCACCGCCTTCGCGCGCGCACGACACATCGGACACCCCATTCGTGGGCCTGCGGCACGATACGCCCGGCAAGTTCGACATCCACCCCGCGTACCAGCGCCGTCGCTACTCGCTCGCCGGCGCGGTCAGCGTTTCTGAAACGACGTTCGTATCGCTCGGCCGCGGCTTAAAAGCCGAGGTGGACCGGCCGGTCGTCTACCAGGTGGTCGAGTTGTTCAATCGCGGACGCATGCCGTACGAGCTGCGCATCACCGGTTTTGCCCGCTTGCGCGGCACGCTCGCCGCCGACGTCGAGGCTCGTTTCGTTCCCGAGCTGAGCGCGCTCGTAGCGCGAAACCGCAGCCGTCCCGATGCGGTCCGCATCTTCGGCCTCTCCGCGCCGCCGGCGCGCTACGCGACGACTTTCGATTTCGGGGCGGTCTACGATCCGTCGCACGCGCATCCGCTCTCGAACTCGACCGAAGCGAGCGGCGACGTTCTGGCTGCGCTGCAACTCGACACGATGGTCGGCCCGCGCGAGCGGTTCCGCATCTGCTTCATCACGGGCGTGTACGCGCGAAACGAGCTCGAGGCGATTGAAGAGCACAAACGAGCGCTGGACTTCTCGGACGCTTTCGAACAGACCATCAAATACGTCGAGAGCCTGCTCCAAACCGCGCGCGTTCTCACGCCCGACCCCGTCATCAATCAAGGCGCGCTGTGGAGCAAGGTGAACATGCGGCGCGTGATGGCTGCGTATCCTCAAGGACGCGCTTTCACCAACGAGCCGGGCGTGTCGTCGAACGTGGTCATCCGGGATGGCGCATGGTTCGTCTACGGCTGCGATCACTTCATGCCGGGCTTTTCGCGGGCGCTGCTGGGCAAATTCGTCGCACAGCAATATCCGGATGGCAAGCTGCCCGAATTCTACAACGCCATCGACGGACTGCGCGAGGACGACGGCCTGAACATCAACGACGACACGCCGCTCTTCGTGCTCGCCGTCAACCATCACTATCGCGCGACCGGCGATGAGGCATGGCTGGGCCGCACGTATCCGGCGGTGGCGAAGGCGGCGCGCTATATCATGTCGCAGCGCGACGAGCGCGGCCTGATCTTCTGCAAGGCGCGCGATCCGCGCGGCAACGTGTGGGCGATCGCGAGCTGGCGCAACGTGATCCCCTTGTACAGCATCAACGGCGCGGTGACCGAAATCAACGCGGAGTGCGTGGCAGCGCTGCGCGCCGCCGGCCATCTCGCTCAAGAGGCGAAGCGGCCGAAGGGCGAGTGCGACGAATTCGCAGCGGCGGCGCTCGGCATCCGCGACGCCATGAATCGGCACTTGTTGAACCCGGAGAACGGATTGTACTACCTCAACATCGACGTGGATGGCAACGTGCATACGGACGTCACCGGCGACCAGGTCTTCCCGGTGATGCTGCGGGTGTGCGACGAGGAGACGGGCTTCCGCATCATCAGCCGCCTGAACTTCCCGGATTTTTGGACGTCCGCCGGTCTGCGCACCGCGTCGCGCTACGATCCGATGTACGACCCCTCGGCCTACGCCGGACTCCTCGGGGGCGTCTGGCCGGGCCTGACCTGGTGGTATGCGTTTGCAGCGGCGCGTTACCACCCTGAGTTCATGGTGCGCGCTTTGCGCAGCTCGTTCGAGCACTATGGCGCAAATCCGAAAGTGAACAATACCGTCCCCGGTCAGTTCAGCGAATGGTTCGACGGTGAAAGCTTGGTCAATCGCGGCATGCGCTTGAGCCCGTGGGAGCCGCCGCGCTTTCTATGGGCTGCCATCGAGGGCGTGTGCGGCCTCATGCTCTCGCCCGGCAAAGCGTCCGTGAATCCGTTGGTCCCGGCGACGTGGAAGTGGGTCGCGCTGCGACGCCTCCCGTATCACGGCGCCAAGCTTTCGTATTTTGCGGTGCGTCAAGCCGGGCGCTTCCATGTCTACGCCACCGCGGAGGTCGAGACGGAGCATCTCGCGGAGACGTATGAGGAAGACGTTTCGGGTCGGGTCACGGCTTTTTCTGAAAGCGCCGCCGTCATCGCGTTCCGGCGCCGCGGTGGCATCGCGATCCTCGTGGGCAACGTCGGCTCGCAGACTTCCGCCGTGCCGCTGAACATCAGTCGGATCGTCGAGACAGACGCCACGTACGAGCCTCGCATCTACGACAGCGAACGCGACGGGTGGGAAAAGGGCGCACCGGCCAGCGGCGAGAGCCTGCGCTCGCTCGCGGTCACAATCGAAACGCACGGCTATCGGCTCATCGAACTGCACCGCAAGACGTAGCAGGAAGATGTAGTGCCGGGGCTTTAGCCCCGGTTCGGTCTGAACGTCAGCGCGACGCCGTTCATGCAGTAGCGCAGACCCGTGGGCTTCGGTCCATCGTCGAAGACGTGGCCAAGGTGTCCGAGGCAGCGGCGGCAGTGCACTTCGGTTCGCACTTCGAAGAGGCTGTTGTCCGTCGTGGTCGCGACCGCGTTGGGCAGCGGCGCCCAGAAGCTCGGCCAGCCGGTGCCGCTGTCGAATTTCGTCTTGGACGAGAACAACGGCAGGTCGCAGCCGGCGCATGAATACAACCCCGACCTCTTCTCGTGATCCAGCGGGCTGGAAAACGCCCACTCGGTCCCTTGCTTTCGGAGGACGACGAACTGCGCGGGCGTCAAGCGCTTGCGCCACTGATCCTCCGAGAGGGTGCGGTAGTCAAGCGCGTCGCTCGGCCTCGGCGTCGCAAGCGAAACGCCCGCACTTCCGATCGCGGAGAGCAGCGCGGCGGCACCGCGGATGAGAAAGGCTTCTCGCTTCATCGATCCTTGCTTCATCACCATTCCTTAACAGAGTACGTTTTGGGGAGCGCGTTGGTTCAGCCTGTGACCCACGGCACAAGAAATCGGGGGTGCGCGCGGCGAATCCGGCCGTGTGAGCGATCGGCCCGTTTCGCGCGGTCTCTGCGACCCAGGCGCAGGGCATCTATACCTAAGGAAGGGAACGAGGGTGCTGAGACGCCCGCTGGAAAGCGGGCTTTATTTAGTGGGGCGTTCGGTGGCCTTGGGGACGAATGCAGAAACCACATCCGCTTAACGGTTACCAAAGGACGCGGCACGAGGGTCGCTACGATAGACCTGCGGGCTTCGGCGTGTCCATCGTCCTCCACACCTTTCTCGTCCTGTTCTTCATCGTATCAATCATGAGTTTCATCTACGGCGGCGGCCCGACCGAGCAGGCGCCGAGCACGTACTCGCTGATCATCCAGACGCTGGTCCGCACGCCGCCGCCGGTCAAGCCGGTGCCGGCGCCGCCGATACCCGCGCCTGCCGTTCCCGTGACGCCGCATCGCGTCGTGCGTCCGGTCGTCACACCGCCACCCGCGACGCCGGCTCCGACGCCGCGTCCAGAGCGTCCGCGTGTCATCGCAAGAGTGCTGACCCCGACGAAACACGAACTGGCGCGGAAAAGCCGGTTGGCCACGCCGCAGCCGACGCCTTCGACCTTCAAGACCTTCAAAGAAACGGAGCACGTCGCGCGCGTCTCGCCGCCGCCGACCGTGCAACCGACACTGCCGCCGTCGCCGTCGCCGCAGCCCACCCAAACGCTGCGGCCGTCACCTCAGCCCAGCGCCACGGTCGTCGCCGTCGTCACCGCGCCCCCCACCGTGCAGCCCTCGCCAAGCCTTAAGCCGACCGTGCAGCCAACGCTGCCGCCCTCTCCCGAGCCGACGGAGAAGCCGACGACCGCGCCGACCCTGAAGCCGATGCCGGTGGTCTCGCCCACGCAAGTGCCGACGCCCAAAGCCACGCCCCGGCCTGCTCCGCCAACGGTGGCGCCGACGCCGAGCATCATTCCCAGCGTTGCGCCCGCGACCGCGCAGCCGACTGCCAAACCAACCTCAGCGCCGACTGTGGCGGCGACAACGGCGCCCGCGGCGCCGACGGCCGTGGTCGCAAGAGCCACCATCGGACCATCACCGCATCCCCTGGCATCCGCGTCGAACACCAATGCACCCGCAACCGCCAAGCCGGTCGCTCAAAAGACCCCAGGACCTTCATCGACCAGTGTCGCGGCAAACGCGAACCCGCATCCGTCGGCAGGACCATCGGCCGGGCCATCGCCGGGACCCAGCGCGGCGCCGACTTCGGGGCCGACCAAAGGTCCTGGTAAGCAACCATCCGGATCGCCGGCGCCGTCGTCGAAAGGCACATCCGCGCCGCGGCCAACGAGCACGACGGTTGTGCATGCTCCTATAGGCGGTACGCCTGCGCCCGGGCTCGACATCGACGCGCTGAATCGCCGTCTCAACGCCGACCTCGCATTGCAAAAGGTCACCAAGATGCGAGGCATCGAGGGCGATACCGACGCGTTCTACCGCGCGATGGACCAGAAGAGAGTCGCGCTCATGGCGGAGGAGCACAAGCCGCCGCCGGAACTTGCGGGATTGCTCAAGAACGGGCGGCTGTACCAGGCCAAAGATGGCTCGTACTACGTGATCGTCCGCGCGCTGCAGTTCTTAGGTTTCGGCATGTGCGTGGGCGTCACCGTCGGACCGCGTACGGTGGCGAACATCCCACTGCAGGTGCCGAGCAAGATCAACTGGGTCGTGACGCCCTGCCCGAAGGACTACAAGGCTCCGACCGGCAGCGCGATGTCGCAGCCCAACATCACGGTCCAAACCACGAAGTAATAATTTCCGGGGCTAAAGCCCCGGCACTACATGTTTGTGGCATAGCGCGCTACCGCGGTCGCTGAACTTGCCGCCGGCGACCGGCACGAAACGCCAATCATACCCGTTCGCGTGCAGAGCGAGTTCCAAAACTCCGAACGTCGAAGCATCGCGCACTTCGCTATTCGGTTCGGTTTTGTAGAAGACGCTGTGGCTTCTGCCCCCGGTTCCGGCCACGATCTCCCGGATGCCGCGGACCGGATCGCCTGCGCCGGCCGGCGTTTGCGGCGAAAAGCGCTCGTAGTCATGATCGTGGCCGTTCAAGACGAGATCTGCGCGCGCCGCGTATAGATCGCTCCACAACGCTTGATACGTCTTGTCGCTGTGATGGGTTCCGGACGAGAAGCGCGGCTGATGCCAATACGCCAACGTGCACGCAGCGCCTCGGTGGACGTGCAGGTCTGCAGCAAGCCAGCGTTCTTGCGGCGATCCCGATCCGCACCCGCCTACCGCCCAGCAGTTCCCGTTGAGCGAGATCAGATGCCACGTCCCGAGGTCGAAGCTGTAATATCCGGCGCGTGGGTCTCCCGCGGATCGACCGAAGTATGCGAAGTAGCCTCGAGCGCCCCGCGTGTAGTATTCGTGATTGCCGGGACTCGGGTGCGTGATCGCCTTGAGCCGGCCCCACAGCTTGTCGTACGAGTTGTCGAACTGCGCGAGCGTGCCGTCCTGATACTGTTCGTCCCCGAGCGCCAAGAAAGCGCGATACGGCTGCGCGCGGGCAAGCGCGTAGGTGTCCGCTTCGTGACAGCCGCCCAACCACTTTTCGAAGTCGAAGCCGCCTTTGGAACGGTCGCAAGCGAGGTCGCCGGCGGCGATGATCAACGTAGTCGACGCGAGAAGCGCCGCGATCACTTCTTCGGTTTGAACGAGAGGGCAGCTGAGTTCATGCAGAAGCGCTGGCCTGTCGGCTTCGGTCCATCATCGAAGACGTGCCCCAGGTGCGAGCCGCACGCTTTGCAACGCACTTCGGTCCGAACCATGCCCAGACCGGCGTCCTCGATCAGCTCGACGGCTTCCCGGTTGACCGGCTCCCAGAAACTCGGCCAGCCTGTGCCAGAATCAAATTTTGTGTCCGAGCCGAAGAGCGTGGCTCCGCACGCCGCGCACGCGTAGCTGCCTGATTCTTTGTTGTGCAGCAGGGCGCCGCTGAACGGCCGCTCGGTGCCGGCGCGGCGCAGCACTTCATACTGCTCGGGCGTGAGATCGCGACGCCACTCCGCGTCGCTTTTTTCGACTTTGCTCATGTCTGCGCGGTTCGACGCAGGATGCGCTTTTCCCCGACCGAATTGGCTGGCTATGAAACGACAAAGCATATCCGCGCTCTTGTTCGCGTTCGCGCTCGTGTGCGCGAGCCTCGGCACCGCGTCCGCTGCGGTAACGCCGAAACCCACCACCGCGCCGGCAACTGCCGCAGAGCAGAGCTTCGTCGCGCGGGTCACGGCCGATCTGCAAAAGCGATTCGGTTCGCAGCGCGCCGCATCGGCGGCGGGCTACTACCGCTTCACCGATGAAGACGACACGGGGGCCATCAGTTGGGTCAACACCAAGTATTGGAAGAGCGACCCGCAGCATCCAAGTCAGCTCTGGTACGATGCCAAAGGACGCTTGATCGGCGTCGACCTCTCTGTTCCCAAGAGTGATTCAGCGACGGCTCCGAATCTATGGGGCATCTCGCCGTCACGCTGGATCACGTTTAGGAAGCACGTCCATTTCGGCGTGAAGAACGCATCGGGCCTGACCTACGGCGGGGTCGGGCCGCTGAAAATAAGCAAGGCCGGAGGCAACCCTGACCGTCCGACCGCAAACGATGTCGTCAAACTCCACCGCGCCAAGAGCACCGGCGATGTCGCCTTTGTGTTTGTGTTCCCGGCCATTTGGGATCTGCAATTCTGGCTCGTGCCCAATCCGAACGGTCCCTTCGCGGAACGCAACCCGAACGTGATTCCAAGCAAAGCACCCAAGTCGGCGATGTAGTGTTCGGGCGAGCTCAGGCGAGCGCTGAGCCGTAGTGCTGCGAACCGCCCTGCTGGGGGCTGCCGACAACCGCTCGCTGCGGCGCTTCATGTACCGCCATGGGATGAATCTCGGTGCGCGGCGCTTCGTCGCGGGCGAAACACTCGATGAATTCGTGGGCGTGGCCCGCGCGGTGAACGGCCGTGGGTTTTCAGTCGCGGCCGGCCTGCTCGGCGAGAGCGTGGGCGACAGGTCTGAAGCTGTTGCCGCCTCGCTCGAGTACCGCGCGATTCTAAATCGCATGGCGGCCGAGCGTCTGCGTGCGAACATCGCGCTCAAACTCACGCACCTCGGGCTTGTCATCGATCAGGATCTCGCGCGCGACAACCTGAGGTCCGTAGTCGAACATGCCGCCACGCACGGCAATTCCGTGCGCGTGGATATGGAGCAATCGGCATACACGGATGCGACGCTTTCGATGTACCGCGCGCTGCGCGAGGCCGGGCACGCGAATGTGGGGACGGTGCTGCAATCGTATCTGTATCGCTCGGAGGACGACCTGCGCGCCTTGCTGCCGCTGCAGCCGAACCTGCGGCTGGTCAAGGGCGCCTACCTCGAGCCGGGAAGCATCGCGTATCCGCGCAAGGCCGACGTGGACCGAGCGCTCGTGCGCCTCATCGAGGCATCGCTGTTGGGCGGCGGCTTCACCGCCGTAGCGACGCACGATCGCGCCATCATCGAACATGCGGTGGCGTTCATCGAGCGGCATGCGATTCCGCGGCAGCGATTTGAGTTCCAGATGCTGTATGGCGTCCGGCCGTCGCTGCAGTCGGAGCTGCTCGAGCGCGGCTTTTCGGTACGACTGGCGATCCCGTTCGGTTCGCAATGGTTCCCGTACTTGATGCGGCGTCTGGCGGAGCGCCCGGCCAACCTCTTCTTCTTCTTGGGTTCGTTGTGGCGGAACTGAAAGCGCCGGCGCGGAGGCAGCGACTATCCGGCGTCATGGCAGCGGTGTTGACGCCGATGGACGATGACGGTGCCGCAAACGCAGGCCTGCTGGCCGAACATTGCCGCCGGCTCATCGAGGCCGGCTGCAGCGGCATCGTGCTGCTGGGCACGACCGGCGAAGCGAACTCGTTCACACTCGCGGAGCGGCAAGCGCTGCTCGAAGCGGTGCTTGAGGCCGGCCTAGCTGCCGACGCGTTCATCGTCGGCACCGGCTGCTGCGCGATCGAAGACAGCGCGATGCTCACGCGGCACGCGCTCTCCCTGGGCGTTTCGCGCGCGCTCATGCTCCCGCCGTTCTACTACAAGGGGGTCAGCGACGCGGGTGTGTTCGCCGCTTACGCCAGGGTGTTCGAGCGCGTGAATGACGAGCGGCTGCGCGCCTATATCTATCGCATCCCGCAGATGACCGGCGTCGACGTCGGGATCGATCTGGTCGAGGCGCTCCACGCCGCGTATCCCTCCATCGTCGCCGGCATCAAGGACAGCAGCGGCAAGTGGGAAGACACCGAAGCGCTTTGCCGGAGATTGGGCTCTGCGATCGATGTCTTCGTCGGCAACGAGACGCTGCTCGTGCGCGCACTCGCCGCCGGCGCCGCCGGCTGCGTGACGGCGACCGCGAATGTCAATGCGCGCGCGATCGTCGAACTTTTCCTTACGCGTGAACGCGGCGACGCGGCGACGCTGGAACGCAGCGTCGCGGCTGCGCGCGCCACGTTCGAAGCATTTGGCTTGATCCCGGCGCTCAAAGCGTCAGTCGCACAGACGACCGGCGTGCGATCGTGGCGCAACGTCCGCCCGCCGTTGCTTGCGCTCACCGACGCGCAGGAACGCGACCTTTTCAAGCGGCTAGGGGCGACAGACTCGAGTCCGGCCTTCCCGGCGCCGATTAAGAGATAGCATGACATCATCATCCGTTTATTCCCGTGTGATCGCCGCCGCGGCGGTCGCCGCAACACTAGCCGGTGCCGCTCAGAGCGCGCGCGCTGCCGACATCGGCACAAATCTTCCCAGCCCCCTGGCGCGCATCGAGGCCGGCACGCTGCACGTCGACAAATATGGCAGCGGCACACCGGCCGTCATCTTGGTGCCCGGTTTGACCTGCGGACCGTGGGTTTGGGAAAGCGCCATCAACGCGCTCGCCGCATCGCACACCGTGTATGCTGTGACCCTACCCGGCTTCGACGGTTTGCCGCCCGCAACGCCCCCACTGCTCGATGCAGCCGACGCCGGGCTGCTGCAGCTCATCACCAAGGAGCACCTCGACAGGCCCGTCCTGATCGGCCACAGCCTCGGCGGTTTTCTCGCGCTGCGTTTCGCAGAGGAGCATTCCGATCTGCTGCGCGGTGCGGTCACCGTGGACGGCTGGCCGGTTTTCCCGACCTACGTCAACATGACGGCTGAGCAGCGCAAAGCCGCAGCGCGTCTCACCGCAGGCCAGGTCCGCGATTACAAAGATTTCTTCGCCATGGGCCAGCAGCGCGCGCTCATGGGGCTGATCACCGATCCGCAAAAAGTCTCGCAAGTCGCCAGCCTTGCAGCCAAGAGCGATCCCGACGCCACCGCGCAATATCTCGAGGAAATGCTGCAGGCTGACCTACGGCCCGCGCTGGGAACCATCAAAGTCCCGGTCCTGGCGCTCGCGCCGGTTCCGGACAAGGTGCCGGCGGATTGGCCCGACTACGCCAAAGCCATGACCCCGGACCAGCTGACCCAAGCGATCGTGCAGTTCGATGGAAGTCTGATGGGCGGCGCCACGAGCGTGACCGTCAAACCGATCGCGAACGCGCGGCATTTCGCGATGATCGATCAGCCCGAAGCGGTCAACAAAGCGCTGACCGATTTCCTCGCCGGATTGAAATAAGATTCAGGCGCGCTTCAGGGCGATGCGAATGGCCCGTGCCGCGAACACCTCGGTCATAGCCTTGCGATAGTCGCCGGACGCGAACGTGTCGCCGCGAACCTCGACGCCGGAGGCCATTCCAGAACACGCCCGGCGCCCCGCCTCTGCATCGTCGGCCTTGCCGCCGATCAGAGCTTTCTCCGCCGCAGTCGCGCGAAATGCGATGTCGCCGACGCCGGTCACCGCGAGCCGCGATGCGGCGATCGCGCCGCTCTTCAGCGTGAGGCTCACGGCGACGCCCACCACCGCATAGTGCGAAGCAGGACTGTGGAACTTCGCGTACGCTGAGTTCGGCGCATCAGCGAAGGATATCGCGGTGAGGATATCGCCGTCTCCCAACGCGGTCTCGAACGTGCCGACGAAGAACTTGTCCGCGGGTATCTCGCGTTTGCCCTTTTGACCTTCGACGTGCAGGCGCGCATCGAGGGCCAGCATGACCGCCGGATAGTCGGCGGACGGATCGGCGTGCGCACATGCGCCGCCGATCGTGCCGCGATTGCGCACCTGCGGATCACCCAGCTGATTTGCGGCATCCCACAAGGCCGGCGCGCGCTTCTCCAGTTCTTTCGACGCGGCCAGCGCGGCGTGCGTGGTGAGGGCGCCGATGGTGAAGCGGCCGCCTTCGTGTTTGATGCCGGCAAGCTCGCGCAAGCGCCCGATATCGATGAGCACGCTCGGCCGCGCCAAGCGCAGTTTCATCATCGGCACCAAGCTGTGGCCGCCGGCCAGCAGTTTGGCGTCGGCGCCGTGTTTGTGGAGCAGGGCGATCGCCTCCGCGACGCTCGCCGCGCGCGCGTATTCGAAAGATGCGGGCATCATGGTTTTCCGTCTCCCGTGCGTTGCATCGCCTTCCAGACCTTTTCGGGCTTGAGCGGCATGTCGAGGTGTTTGACGCCGAAGGGCGCGAGGGCGTCGATCACCGCGTTGGCGACCGCCGGCGTCGAGCCGATCGTGCCTGCTTCGCCGATGCCCTTGACGCCCAGCGGGTTGACGTCCGTCGGCGTCACCGTGCGCGCGAGCTCGAAATCGATCATCTGCTCCGCGTGCGGCACGGCGTAGTTCATGAACGTGCCGGTCAGCAACTGACCGTCCTCGTCATAAACCGCTTCCTCGAAGAGCGCTTGGCCGATGCCCTGCGCGATGCCGCCGTGCAGTTGGCCGTCGACGATCATCGGGTTGATGACCTTGCCGCAGTCGTCCACGGCGAAATACTTCACCAGTTTGACGTCGCCCGTTTCCTTGTCGACCTCGACGACGCATATGTGCGCGCCGAACGGATACACGAAGTTGGCGGGCTCGAACCGGCGCGTGGCGTCGAGGAACGGCTCCACTCCGGGCGGCAGCTTGTCGGCGCGGAACGCCGCGAAGGCGACTTCCCCGATCGTCATGCTGCGCGAATCGTCGCCGCGCACCCACATCTTGCCTTCGCGCCACTCGACGTCGGCCGGATTGGCCTCCCAGGCGTGCGCCGCGAAGAGCTTGGCCTTCTCCTGGATGCTGTCGATGGCCAGCCACAGCGCCGCGCCGCCGACCGCAGTGCCGCGCGAGCCGAAGATGCCCACGCCGTACTGCACCCGATCGGTGTCGCCGTGCACGACGTTGACGCTCTCGATCGGCACGCCGAGCCTATCTCCCACGATCTGCGCGAACGTCGTCTCTTCGCCCTGACCGTGCGGCGACGTGCCGGTCATCACGGTGACGCTGCCGGTCGGTTCGACGCGTATCGTCGCGCTCTCCCAACCCGGCGCGGGCAACGCCATGGATGGGCCGAAGCCGCAGACCTCCACGTAGGTCGACACCCCGATGCCGAGATAGCGGCCTTGCTCGCGCAGGCTCTTCTGCTGAGCGCGCAACCCCTTGTAATCGGAAAGCTCGAGCACTTTGTCGAGCGTCTTCGGGTAGTCGCCGGTATCGTAGGTGAGGCCGGTCGCGGTCGTATACGGAAAAGCGCTGGATGGGATGAAATTCTTCCGCCGCACTTCTGCGGGATCGAGTTTGAGCTCGCGCGCCAGCAGATCCATGGCGCGCTCCAAAAGGAAGGTCGCCTCCGGGCGGCCGGCGCCGCGGTATGCGTCGGTCGACATCGTGTTCGTGAAGACCGCCTGAAGGTCGTATGCGATGTTCTTGATCGCATAAGGTCCGGAGAGCATAAGCACGGTGAGCGTCGGGATGGCCGGCGTCAGGACCTGATGATACGCGCCCATGTTCGCGAGGATCTTGACGCGCAGCCCGAGCACCGTGCCGTCTTTTTTCGCCGCGACTTCCACGAATTGGATCTGATCGCGGCCGTGCGTTGTCTGATGATGGTTTTCGGTGCGCGTCTCGACGTACTTCACGGGCTTGCCGAGCGCGCGGGATAGCCAGCAAACTATCGCTTCGTCCGCGTACACGTTGAGCTTCGAGCCGAAGCCGCCGCCGACTTCCGGCGCGATCACGCGCATTTTCGTCTCCGGCACACTGAGCGTCAAGGCCAGCTGCGTCCGCAAGATGTGCGGTATCTGCGTCGATGACCACAGCGTCATCGTGCCCATGCCGCGGTCCCAGCTGCCTATGCAAGCGCGCGGTTCTATGGCTGAGGGCAACAGGCGCTGATTGACGATGCGCTCCTTCACCACCACGTCGGCTGCCTTGAATGCGCCGTCCACGTCACCCGACACGAAGGGCATGCTGAACGCGATGTTGGTCTTCACGTGATCGTGGACGTACGGCGCGCCGGCGGCAGCTTTTTCGAGGTCAACGACCACCGGGAGGGGCGTATAGCTCACCTTCACGAGCTCCGCAGCGTCGCGCGCGACGTAAGGATCGGTTGCGACGACCACGGCCACCCCTTCACCAAGGCAATTCACTTCGTCGGTCGTCAGCGGAAAGTGGTCCGGCGACACCAAGCCCTCGATTTGCGGCGCGACCGGGAGCCCCGGCGCCATGCCTTTGCCTTGCATGTCTTTGGCGGTGAAGACGCCGGCGACGCCGGGATGCTTTTTGGCGGCAGCCGTGTCGATGTTGCCGATCTTGGCGTGCGCGTACGGGCTGCGCACGAATGCCGCGTGCAGCATGCCGACCAGTTTGACGTCGTCGACATATGTGGCGCGGCCGGTGATGAGCCGCGGGTCCTCGCGGCGCTTGATGCGAGCGCCGACCATCGTTGTGAATGCCATCAGCGTCTCGCTCCCACCGGCTCGCGCTCGGCCGGCGTTGCCTTCGTGCCGCTTCGCATGGCTTTGGCCGCGGCGCGAACTGACTTCACGATGTTCTCATAACCGGTGCAGCGGCAGAGGTTGCCCTCCAGCCCCGCTCGGATCTCATCGTCGCTGGGATCTGGGTTGCGCTGCAGCAGATCCACCGCGCTGACGATCATGCCGGTCGTGCAGTAGCCGCACTGCAAGCCGTGTTCGGCCCAGAAGGCTTCCTGCATCGGGTGCAGCGCTTCGTCGCTGCCGAGGCCTTCAATCGTCATGACGCTGGCGCCGTCGGCTTGCACCGCCAACACCGTGCAGCTCTTCACGGATTTGCCGTCGAGCATCACCGTGCACGCGCCGCAGCTGGATGTGTCGCAGCCGATGTGCGTGCCGGTGAGTCCCAATTTTTCTCGCAACAGATGCGCGAGCAACAAGCGCGGCTCGACGTCGAGCTCGTGCGCGACGCCGTTGACCGACAATCGAATGGCAAGCATGGGAGGTAGCCCTCCAGGATGTGCGAGGATACTCGTCTTCGGGGACGGGTGACTACCCTACGCGCGCACCTTTTCCTGCGCCCGCCGGCGCTAGTACGCCGGGCGGCGGCGCAGCCATGCGACCAGCCACCAGAAGAGCGCGATCGGCACTGCCCAGTACGGCGCGAACGCCACGACGCGCAGGACGCCGGCGCCGATGCGCAGCGCCAGCTCTTTCGAATCGCGCAGCGCGGTCTGCCATGCCTCGCCCAGCTGCGTGCCGGCGCCGGGGCCGACGAGGGCGGCTGGGATCTCGTCCTCGAGACTGATCGAAAGCGCTGAGTAGGCGACGCGGTGCTGCATGGATTTGAGCTGCGCGTCGAGCTGCTCGATCTCATCGCGCGTCGACGAGATCTGGTTCTGCACGTCGAGCAGGTCGGCGACCTTGCCTTGCCGGTCCATGATGCGCAGCAGGTCTTCCTCGGTATGGCGCAAGTTCTTGAGCCGCGCCTGCGAGTCCACGATTTGGTTGGTGACGTCCTCGGCCGCCACCGAGCGCGTCTGCACGCCGCCGAGTTTCGCGATGGTGTCCATCGTCTGCGTGAAGCGGTCTTGCGGCACGCTGAGCCTGAGCGTTGCGATGTGCCGCTCGCCGGGCTGTGAGGGCGTGGTGTCATCGAGCGCCAGCACGTCCCCGAATTGCGCCTGAGCGATCTCCTGCAAGCGGGCGATCGTCTTTTCGACGTCGGGCACGAGCAGGCTCATGCTTCCCGTGCGGATGATCTGCGGCCGTTCGAATGGAGGCTTATTGACGGCGCTCGTCGTGGACTTCTCTCTTGTGACTTGATCGGCTTCCATCACAGATCTCGGGGCGGCGACGCCGCCACTGGCGCGGTCTGCCGGAGCGGGGACCTTAAGGGCCTCTACCGGGATCAGCTGCGGCGGAGGCAATGCCCTCTGCCCGCTGGGCGCGCTCGTGAAGCGCACGAGCGTGCCGCCCGCGATGAGGAACAGCGCCAACGACGTGACGAGCACCGCTGCTTTTGCGCCGGTGGAGAGGCCGCTCCACCATTGCGAGCCGGCCTTTTGCGTCTCGCGCATGCGCTCGATCTCTTCGACGTTCGCAAGCGTGCGATTGAGCAAGAACTGCGACGGACCCGGAGCATGCGCTTCTACGTCGAGCATCGTCTTCTGCAGCGCCTTGAGCGTCTCGAGGTCCGATGCGCACAGCTCGCAGGTCTCGATCTCTTTTTCAACCGCCTCGGCTTGAGCCGGCGCGAGCGTGCCGTTGACGTACCACGGCAGCAATTCGGCGATTTTGGCGTGATTCATGATATCTCTCTCCGGAAACCCCGCCGCTCGAGCACTTGGCGCAGTTGCTGTTTTGCGTAGAACATGCGCGATTTGACAGTGTTGATGGGGCAGCCGACGATCTGCGCGATCTCGGCCTGCGAGCAGCCGTTGTTGAACGCCAGGTCGAGGACGCCGCGGTGCTCTGCCGACAGAGCGTCGAGCGCCGCGGCCACCTCGCGCCGCTCGCTCTCGTCGATCGCCGCCGCCTCGGGACCTGGCCGAGGGTCGGGCGCGCCGGCGACGGCGTGCAGTTCGGTGACCTGCGGTTGCCTGCGCCGCAGAACGTCGATGCCTTTGTTGTGAGCGATGCCGAAGATCCAGGTTGAGGGCTTCGCGTGCCCGCGATAGCGCGAGGCGTTCTTCCACACCTCGATCATGACGTCGCCGGTCAGTTCTTCAGCCAATTCCGGTGAACGGACGATGCCCAGCAGGTAGCGGTAGAGCTTGCGCTCGTACGCGCGGTACAGCTGCTCGAACGCGCCGCGATCGCGCTTTGCGATCTGGCGTATCCACTGCGCCTCGACCTGTGGGCTGGATGCCTGTTGTGTCTGCATCTCGTCCGTCCGTTGCGGTGAGGTTGAGCGGCGCGGCGGGCGGGCTGGTGGTGTCGCGTCGCTCTGCCCGTGTGTCGTGCAAAGGGCCTAGAAGGTTCATCGGACGGACGAAGGCTTAGGGGAGCAGTTCGTAGGCCGGCAGCGTCAGGAACTCCGTGAAGTCGTCGCTCAGGGCCACGCGTTCGAACACCTTGCGGGCGGCCGGCGCGATGCTGGCTTTTCCAGTTTCTTCTTCTATACTGCGTTCGACGTCAGCGCGGGTACGCCGGCCATGACGCACCCATTGCCACAGTTGCGAGCGCGAGATCTCCGCCGTCGCGACGTCTTCCATCAAATTGTTGATGCCGGCCGCGCCGATGCCGCGCAGCCATGAGTCGAGGTACTGCAGTCCGACGCTCACGTTGGTGCGCACGCCGGCATCCGTCACCGCGCCGCCCTGGATCGCGACGTCGAGCAGTTGCCGCGCGCTCACGTGCACGTCGTCGCGCTGGCGCTCGAGCTGATTCGGACGCGGCCCGAGAACGCGGTCGAATTCCTCGCGCGCGATGGGCACGAGGTCCGGATGCGCCACCCACGTGCCGTCGAAGCCGTCGTTGGCCTCGCGGATCTTGTCCTCGCGCACGCGCGCGATGGCCGCTTCGTTCACCTTCGCATCGCGCCGGCTCGGGATGAACGCCGCCATGCCGCCGATGGCGTGCACGCCGCGCCGGTGGCACGTCTTGACCAGCAGCTCGGTATACGCGCGCATGAACGGCACGGTCATCGCGATCTGAGCCCGGTCCGGCAGCACGAACTCCGCCCGGTTGCGGAACTTCTTGATGATGCTGAACATATAGTCCCAGCGGCCGGCATTCAATCCGGCGCTGTGATCGCGCAGCTCGTAGAGGATCTCATCCATTTCAAAGGCCGCGAGGATCGTCTCGATGAGCACGGTGGCGCGAATCGTGCCGCGAGGCATGCCTAAAGCGTCTTGCGCGAAATTGAAGACGTCGTTCCAGAGGCGCGCCTCGAGGTGACTCTCGAGCTTGGGCAGATAGAAATAGGGACCGCTGCCCCTTTCGATCGAGCGCTTGCCATTGTGGAACATATAGAGTCCGAAGTCGAAGAGGCTGCCCGACATCGGCTTGCCCTCGATAAGCGCATGCTTTTCGGGGAGGTGCCAGCCGCGCGGGCGGATGACCAGCGTAGCCGGATGGTCGCCGAGTTTGTAATGTTTGTCGGGCGTCTTGAGTTCGATGCGGCGCTCGTACGCGTCGATCAAGTTCACGTGGCCAGCGATCAGGTTCTCCCACGTGGGCGTGTTGGCGTCTTCGAAATCGGCCAGGAAGACCTGCGCGCCTGAGTTGAGCGCGTTGATCATCATCTTGCGCTCCACCGGACCTGTGATCTCCACGCGACGGTTGGTCAAGTCGCGCGGCGCGGCCTTGCCCCGCCATGTGTCGGCTCGAACGGCTTTCGTCGACGTCAGAAAATCGGGCAGCGCGCCCGCATCGAACTCGCGCTGGCGCTGCGCGCGCTGATCGAGCAGTTCGCGGCGGCGCGGTTCGAATTCAGAAGAAAGCCGGAGGAGAAAGTCGAGCGCTTGCGGCGTCAGGATATCCGCGGCGCCGTCGACGCGGGGAGCCTGGATTTCGGCGCCTTGGATGCGCCCTTGTCCTGGCATCACGAAGCCCTCCTCAGATGGTGAGAGGAGGGCCACTTGGCATGGGCCCTACGGAGTACCTCGCGCCGCGTTCTAGGCGGCTGTCGAACCTCTTTCCTCGGCCGCTGCGGTCAGTCTAGGGCGACGTCCCGCCACAGCCCAGCCGACGACCAGCAGCCCAAAGACGGTGAACGATGCGAGCAATTCCATGGCCCTATTCTACCGGTCGCGCTACGGTCGCGATATGTGCAGATGGCGAATGCTCGCACGCCGCCATGCCACACTTGTCGGCCGCTCACTCGTCTCCAGCTCTGGGCCGAGCAAACGAGGGGCTTCCGTACCGGTACGATAAACGGCCAGAGGACACGCACATGGATGTGACGCTGGTGCTCTTTGCACTTCTGCTCGCACTCGTTCTTCCGATCGGGGCGATTCTCGGCATCATCGCGTTCGCTCGAGTCGCGCGGCTCGAAAAGGAAATTCGGTCGTTGGCGACCGGGGCTAAGGCCCCGGCGCCGCAAGCACAAGCGCCGACGATTCCCGTGGTTCAAGCACCGGCGGTACGGACGCAGGCGCCCCAGGCGCCGCCCGTGCAACCGCCTATAACACAGCCCAAGGCCGACATCGAAACGGTCATCGGTTCGGCATGGCTCAATCGCGTCGGCATCGTCGTGCTGCTCTTCGCCGCCGCGTTCTTCCTCAAGTTCGCCTTCGACAACAATTGGATCGGTCCGATTGGGCGCGTCGTCATCGGTCTGATCGCGGGTGCCGGCCTGCTATTATGGAGCGAATGGCTCTTCGTAAAACGCTGGACATATTTCTCTGAGGGCATCGCTGCGCTGGCGGTCGGCGTCATCTATCTTTCGCTATATGCAGGCTTCCAATTCTATCACTTTCTCACTCCCTTCGCCGCTTTTGCCGGCATGGCAGCGACGACGGCGACGGTGTTGGCGATCTCACTCGGCCGCGATTCTCAGCGCCTTGCGCTTCTCGCGCTCGCGGCTGGTTTCATCACGCCGCTGCTGATCAACACCGGAGCAGACCCGCTGGTTCCACTTTTCACCTATCTGGCGATCCTCAATGCGGGCCTCCTCACCGTGGCGCGCATCCGCGATTGGCGCAACCTGCCGGCGGCGTTCTTCTTCACCATCGCCTACGCGGTCGCGTGGTGGTTGCACTACTTCGAGCCGTCGAAACTCGCGCTGACCTTCATTTTCGCCACGATCTTTTTCGGCGAGTTCTCCGTGTTGCCGCTCTTGCGCTCCCGCCGCGACGGTGCGATGCGCTCCGACCATGTCATCATGGCGCTGCTGAACGCCGGGTGGTATACGGTAGCGTTGCAGCTCATGTTCTCGGCCGCGGCCGACCCTGCGCGGAATTGGATCCTCGATCTGAACGATACCCGTCGCTGGCTGCTCACCCTCGCTGTATTGGCCCTTGGCGGCGGACACCTCGTCGCCGCGCAGCTGGTCCAACGGCGAACCGGTGACAACCCCTCGCTCGCGCGAGTCATCTACGGCAGCATCGCGTTGACCCTCGTCACCGCAGCCATTCCCATACGTCTGCACGGCGAGTGGCTGGTCGTCGGGTGGTCCGTCGAAGCGGCAGCTCTTGTCTGGGCGGGCTTCACGACGCAGACGCGTCTGCTGCGGGGGTTCGGACTCGTGCTGGCGGCGATCGTAGCCGGGTATCTCGCCTTCGCAACGCCGGATGGCGGTGTGCTGTTCTTCAACGCGCGCTTCGGCGCGTTTGCGGCCTTCGTCGCCGCGTTGTGGGTTTCGATATGGCAATCGGCGCGCAACCGCGTTGCGCTATCGCAGGGCGAACGCACGCTATTCGCCATCCTCGAGGTCGCGGCGAATGTCTACGGTATCGTGGCGTTAACGCTCGAGGGCTGGGATTGGGGCAAACAATTCGGCTCGGTCGCCGGCACGGAGACTCCCGTGTCGCAGCTGTCTGTTTCCGTCGTCTGGGCGGTCTACGCGACGGTCCTGATCGTCCTCGGTGTATGGCGCAACTCGGCGCTCATGCGCTGGCAGGCGCTCATCGTGTTCGGAGTGGTCATCCTCAAGATCTTCCTCGTCGACCTGACCGCTCTCGCGCTCGGCTTCCGCATCGCCGCGTTCTTCGTCGTCGGCGCGCTGTTGCTGGGCGTGTCGTTCCTCTACCAGCGCCGCCGCGCGCTTGGAGCCTCAAAACCATGATTGCATCGATCGCACTCGCCGCGCTTCTGCTTCAGGGCCCCGGCGCATCCGCCGAATCGATGACCGCGCTCCCTGATCAGTGGAAGTACTGGCTCTATTCCGCGCCGATTGAGGTAGGCGTCATAACGCTGCGCCGCATGGTACGCGTCACCGTGCCCATGACGGCTTTTCGCCGCTCGCAAGCAGGCCTTCCGGATCTTCGCATCATCGACGACACGGGGCGTGAGATCCCGTATGTGATCGACATCGAACGCGGCAGTCAGGTCGGCGGGTTGCGCGAGGCGCCGCAGAGCGAGTATGGGTTCGTGCGCGGCTCTTACACGCAAGTCGTTGCGGATACTGGCGAGGGGCGCAAGGAACTTATAGACACCCTCAGGATCGACTCGTCGAACGCGAATTATTTCAGCTGGGTCGAGATCGCCGCCAGCGACGACGAGACCTCCTGGCGCGTCATCAGGGAGCAAGCGCCTATCTTCAAATTCCGGCGCGACGCGCTCGCCGGCACGCAAACCGTGTCGTTTCCGGCGACGCGCGCCCGTTGGCTCCGAGTGCGGGTGCTCGAACCCGATGCGGCATTCCCCATCGATGACATCTTGGTGGGCTACCGGCAGGTAAGACCAGCAGAGCTTGCGCCGTGGCCGCTTGCCTTCAAAGAGAACCCGAAGGAGGACACGCAGCAGACCTGGCTCGAGGCCGACGCCGGCGCCCCGCGGCTGCCCGGCGCAGTGGTCGAGATCGACGCTCAACAGGTGGAATACCACCGCCCGGTGCGGATCAGCGTCAGCGATGACGCAGGCACGTTTACGGAGATCGGCGAGGGCGTGATCGCGAGTGGAGCTTCAACGCAGACGGCACGCCGTATCGAGTTTCAAGAAGGAGGCGGGCGGTATTGGCGCATCACCGTCTTCAATCACAACGACCCGCCCGTCACCGGACTTTCTGCGACGCTGCTCGCCTCACCGCGTCACGTTTCGTTCCGGCAGGAACCTGGCCGCACGTACCGGCTGCTCTACGGCGACAACCGGGCGACGGCGCCGCAATACGACGTCGCTGACCTGACGACGGCCGCGGAGCGCTCCGCCGCGCCGACGGTCAACCTCGGCGCTGAGCAGACCAACGCCGCGTATGTCGATCCGGCTCCGTGGACCGAACAGCATCCGGTCATCCTTTGGATCGCGCTGGCAATCGCGGTATTAGTGATGGGCGGCCTGGCGATCCGGACACTACGCCGCTAGCCCGGCCGGACTAAAGTCCGGCATACCACATTTACAGGTTGTAGGCGACTTCTGCGTGCTGTGAGACGTCAAGGCCGCGCTCTTCCTCGCCCTGCGACACGCGCAGCGGCACGAACATGTTGATGCCCTTCAGGATCACCCAAGTCATCCCGGCGCAATACACCCAGGAAACCACGACCGCCAGCGCTTGGACGGCCAACTGCTTCGGGTTGCTATAGAAGAGGCCGTTGGCGCCGGCCGCATTCACCGCGATCGTCGCGAACAGACCGGTTGCCAGCGCGCCCCACGTGCCGCCGATCCCGTGCACGGCCCAAACGTCAAGCGAATCGTCGACGCGGCGCATCCGCTCGCGCAGCACGACCGCCCCGTAGCACACGATGCCCGCGCCAAAGCCGATGAGGATGGCGCCCATGGGCGTCACGAAGCCGCACGCCGGCGTGATGGCGACGAGTCCCGCCACGCCGCCTGCCGCCGCACCGATGACGCTCGGATGACCCTTGTGCCACCAGCTCACCGTGACCCAGGTCAAGGCTCCCATCGCCGCCCCAAGGTTGGTCGCGACAAACGCGTTTGCCGCGAGCCCGCCCGCAGACAGCGCCGAGCCCGCGTTGAACCCGAACCAGCCGAACCACAGCAGCACGGCTCCGAGCACGACCATGGTGGTGTCGTGCGGCTCGGTCGAACGAGTGGGCAAGAAGCCGAGCCGGCGGCCCAACATCAGCGCAGCGATCAACGCCGACACGCCTGAGCTGATGTGCACCACGGTGCCGCCGGCGAAATCGAGCGTGCCCAATTTGTTGAGCCAACCGCCTTGGCCCCAAACCCAATGCGCCAGCGGATCGTACACTAGCGTCGCCCATAACAGCGTGAACAGCACGAATGCCTTGAAATGTTTGCGCTCGGCGAAGCCGCCGGTGATAAGCGCTGGCGTGATGGCGGCGAACATCATCTGGAAGGCTGCGAAAGCGAGATGCGGCACCGTGGGCGCGTAGGATGAAGGCGTGACCCCCACGCCTTGGAGGCCGAGCCACTGGAGGCCGCCGATGATGCCGTGGAAGCGGCCCAAGAAATTCGCATCCGGGCCGAAGGCGAGCGTGTAGCCCCACAGCGCCCATTGCACGCTGATCAAGCACAGGATGAAGAGACTGTGCATCAGCGTGGCGAGCACGTTCTTCTTGCGGACGAGCCCCCCATAAAAGAAGCCGACCGCGGGAGTCATCAGCATGACGAGCGCGGTCGACGCGAGCACCCAGGCGGTGTCGCCTGCATCAATCTTGAGCAACGGCGCGGCCCTCCATTTTCGCAACAGTGTACGACATGGTTGCGGCTCGCGCTATCGACGTTTGGCCAACAAAAACGCCGGACCTAAGTCCGGCGTCTTCACTCCCGGGGCTAAAGCCCCGGCACTACATTACTTGGAGACGCTGGCCAGCGTGATCGTCGTCTTGCCGCCCTGCGCGGTGATGGTGACGACCTGCTGGTTCTTCCCGGCCGTGCCGATCTGGAAGGTCGCCATTTCGTTGCCGGCGACGGTCATGTGCGCCTTCTCGGAGCCCTTGGGCATCTTGCCCTGGTACCATGCGTACACTTTGGCGAACGAATCGGCGGTCGTCATGACCTTGCCCGAGGCCTGGCCCATGGCGCCGTTGGCCGACGTTCCGGCCGCGGCTTCGGTCGCGCCGGGATAGGACGGCAAGCCGGTCTTCTCTGTTGTGGACGACATCGCGCCGCCTGCGGGCGCTGTGGTGGCGGCGGCCTCGGTTGCCGTCGAAGTGGTGGTGCTGGTGTCGCTCGACTTCGAGCAGGCCGTCAGGGTCGCCGCAACGACCACGGCAAGCAAAAGGACAGATATGCGCATTGCACTCTCCATAAAGTAAAGTGGTGAGACCCCTCGGGTTCTCGCTGCCCGACCGGGGACCTGCCGCGCTTGGACCGCTGCGGCTCCACAGGAGGGTCCCGCGAATCCCGCGCACTTGGTCGCCATGCGACACTCTGGCGTCCGTCCCACGGTCCTCGTCGCGGAACCTCTCGCGGCGGAAGGTGTGGCCGTCCTCCAAGAAGGCGGCGCGGACGTTCGCGAGGCCTATGACCAGCCGCGCCAAGCGCTCATCGAACTGCTGCGCGATGCCCAAGGGCTGATCGTGCGCAGCAAGACCGCGGTCGACGCGGAGCTGCTCGCCGCGGCTCCCCAGTTGCGCGTGGTGGGCCGAGCCGGGGTCGGAGTCGATGCGATCGACGTCGCCGCCGCGACGCGTCACGGCATCGTCGTGCTCAGCACGCCCGACGCCAGCACGCTCGCCACAGCGGAGCACACCTTCGCGATGTTGCTGGCGCTGTGCCGCCACCTCAGCGCCGGTCATCAGCGCGTCCTGTCGGGCGCTTGGAGCGCGAAGGGACTTGCGGGCAGCGAACTCGCGGGAAAGACGTTGGGCATTATCGGACTCGGCCGCATCGGCTCGGCCGTGGCCGTCCGCGCGCGTGCGTTCGGCATGACCGTGCTCGCGCACGACGCGTTTGTCAGCCAGGCGCGCGCCGAATCATTGGGCGCGCGCTTGGTCGCGTTCGATGAGCTGCTCAGCGCCGCGGACGTTGTGACGTTGCACGCGCCGCTCACACCGCAGACGCAAGCGATGATGGACGCGCGAGCGTTTGGGCTCATGAAGCCGGGAGCACGATTGGTCAATTGCGCGCGCGGCGGGCTCGTCGACCACGAGGCGCTGCTTGCAGCTTTGGAAGCCGGCCGCCTGGCGGGCGCCGCAGTCGACGTCGTCGACATCGAGCCGCCGCCGCCCGGTCATCCTGTATGGAAGCTGCTTCATCACGATCGCGTGCTTGCGACGCCGCACTTGGGCGGCTCGACGCGCGAAGCGCAAGCGCGCATCGCAACGGATCTTTGCCGCGATGTCGTCGCGGTGCTTCGCGGCAAACCGCCCTCATCTGCCGTGAATGCGCCGTTCGTCGCCGCTCCGGAACTGCGCCCTTTCGTCGAACTCAGCTACGTGCTTGGCCGCGCGTATCCACAGTTGGCGCAGGAGTCTGCGTTGCCGCCGTTCGCGCTGTTCATGGAAGGCGAACTCGGCGCGCACGACACGGCGCCGTTCGTCGCCGCGTTTTTGGTCGGGCTGTTGCAGAACATCACCGATCGCCGCATCTCGACGGTCAACGCGTTCGACGTCGCGCGCGAGATGGGTCTGTCGATCGAAGCTTTGCCGGCGCCGTGCGAGCGAGGTTTTGCTCGCGCCGTCTTCGTTCGCGGCGGTCGAACGGCGCTTGCCGGCACGGTGGTTCACGGCGAACAGTTGCGCCTCATCGAGATCGACGGCTACGAGCTTGACGTCGCCCTGGCAGGTCATCTTCTTCTGACGCACCACGGCGACGTGCCCGGCGTCGTCGGCAAGGTCGGCACGATCCTCGGTGAAGCCGGCATCAACATCTCGAACATGAGCGTCGCGCGGCGCGAACAGACCGGCCAGGCCCTGATGATACTGGGCGTGGATCGTGCGGCGCCCGCCGACGTGCTCACGCGACTTCGCGACGTCGCCCAGCTGCACAGCGTGCGCGCGATCGAGCTTTGAGCCGGCCCTTCGCGTTGCTGCTCGTGCGCCACGGCGAGTCGACGTGGAACGCCGAGGGCCGTTATCAAGGCAGGCGCGACTCTGCCTTATCGGATTTAGGAGTACTGCAGGCGCAGGCGCTGGCGGCTGCCCTCGCGACAAAGGAGCGGCCGCGCGCGATCGCGTCGAGCCCACTGTCGCGCGCCCGTCAAACGGCTCAATTCGCGGCGCAGGCCTGCGGCTTGAGCCTTGCGATCGATGCGCGGCTGGTCGAGATCGACCACGGCGCGTGGGAAGGCGAACTTGCCTCCGACGTGGCGCGGCGCTGGCCCGAGATGTTGCGCGATTGGAAAGCGCGGCCCGAAAGCGTGACGTTCCCGGGCGGGGAGAGCCTGAAGGACGTCCTGGAGCGCTGGCAGTCTTTCCGCTCCGACCTGGCGCGCTTTGAGTCGCCGCTCGTGGTGGTGACGCACGACGTCATCGTGCGCCTGGCGGCGCTTGAGGCGGCCGGCAAGGGTGTCGCGGGGTTTTTCGAGGACCGCAGCGACAACTGCGCCATCACCGAGATCCACTATGAGGGGCAACAGACGCGGCTGGTCAGGCGCAACGATACGACGCATTTAGGGCCGTTGCTGGCTGACGTCGCGAAGCAGGCGCTCTAAGAGCCCGGCAAACTATTAATTTCTTAATTGACAACTGGGGCCGACCCGGTGTATGATACCGCCAACTATTAATTCCTTAGTAGGTGTAGTGCCGGGGTTTTAACCCCGGAAAACGAGGCGTTCTTGGCGCGCAAACGATCTCCAACACTTACGGAGGCGGAACTCCGTCTCATGGAAGTGCTGTGGGAGAAACGGTCGGCCACCGTCGGCGAAGTCATGGCCGGGCTGCCCGGGGAAACTGCGCTCGCGTATAGTACCGTGCTGACGACGCTGCGCATCCTCGAGCAAAAGGGCTTCGTCGCTCATTTAGAATCCGGGCGCGCCTACGTGTACCACCCGTTGGTGGAACGCGAGGAGGCTCAAGCCAGCGCAACAGAGCTGCTGGTGAGCCGCTTTTTCAACAACTCGCCCGGGCTGCTCGCATTGCGCCTGCTCGAGCGTGAGAATCTCGACCAAGAAGAGCTGCAGCGGCTCAAACGCATGATCGAGCACAGCGAGGACGACAAAGCATGAGCCTTCCGCTGACCCACCTTTTTGAAGCGTTCGCGCGCGACGGCATGGGGGCCATGCTGAACGCGCTTTGGCAAGGCGTGGTCCTGGCAACAGCGGTCTGGTGCGTCATGCGGCTCGTTCCGCGCACCAGCGCGGGAGTGCGCTATACGGTATGGTGCGCCACCCTTGCGGCAATGCTGACCTTGCCGCTTCTTGCGCTTCGCTCCGCCGGTCTTTGCTGCTTCGGCTACCTCCAGAGTTTGCCGCCGCTCACGCTGCCCGAGAGCTGGGCCCGCGCGCTCTTCGCAACGTGGTATGTCATCGCGACGCTCTTGATCGCCCGGCTGATATGGAATTACGTCCGCTTGCAGCAGATCAAGGCCAGCGCGACCCCGCTGCCGGCGCTTGAGCAGCATCGGGTCCGGCGCTGGCTTCGCGCGAGCGGCGGACACCGGACGGCCCGTCTGTGCAGCTCCGAGCAGATCCCCATGCCGGTCGCGATCGGACTGCGCGATCCCATCATCGTCATCCCTCGCTATCTCCTCGATCACCTCAGCGACCTCGAGTTGGATCAAGTCGGGCTGCACGAGCTGGCCCACCTGCAGCGTTGGGACGACGTCACGAATGTCGCTCAAAAAATCGCAGAGGCGCTTTGCTTTTTCAATCCGGTGGTGCATTGGGTCGGACGGCAACTGGCGCTCGAGCGCGAGATCGCGTGCGACGATGCGGTGGTCGCCGCCACCGGCAAGCCCGTCACCTATGCGGCATGTCTGACCAGGTTGGCCGAGTCCGCCACGCTGCTGCAGCACGGGCTGCCGGCGCTGGGCGCGCTCGCCCCTCGCAAGCAGCTCGCGATCCGCGTCGAGCGGCTGCTCGACCGCGATCGCCGCTCTCTTCCCGCCTTCTCGCGTTTCCTCGGCGCTACCGCGGCTGCGGCGATCGCAGCGGCGATCTTCGTCGCCGCGCAACTCACCCCGGTGGTCGCAGTGCCTGCGACGCCTGACGTCTCCGGCGCGACCAGAACCGCCGAGACGGCCGCCTCCAGCCGGTTGGCCGCGGCGAGCACGAGTGGAACGGCCGCCAGCTCCTTCGTGATGGTCGCATCGTTGCCGAACGAACAACAGCCCCACTCTCCCGATGCGATCGCATTCAAGGTGGTGGGCTTCCGGTGGTCGCCGGTCCAGAAAACGCTGGGGCGCATGCATTTCATCATCCACATGACAAGGCACGCTCTCGTTAGCGTTGCGCGCGTCGCCGCGCGCAATGTATGGGTCGATGCTCGAGTCATCAGCGCTCGCCCGGCGCCGGCAGCCGGAGTTCGCGCGGCTCCCGAGATCGTGGCCATGGTGCGAGCGCCGAAAGTCGTGGAGACCGACGCCGTTAGCGTTCCCATGACGACGCCCGCCACCGCCGCCTGGGCAAGCGCAAGCTCCGATCTCGCCGTCGCGACGAGCGATGCGCTCGCGCAAGAGCTGCGCGCTTCGAACTCGCTCGCGGACCGGGCGCGCATCGTTCGAGAACTTGCAGACCGCTATGACGACGCCGCCGCCCGCGATGCCTTGGTGAGCGCGCTCGCCGGCGATTCCAGCGTGCGCATCCGAGTTCAAGCCGCTCACGTGCTGGCAGACAGGGCGGAAGAGGCTTACGCGAAAGCCGCGCTCGCAAGCGCTCTGCGCGCGAGCAACATCGCGACCATCCAAGCGATCGCGCTCGATGCGCTCCAGCCATATCTCGACGAAGCCGCGATTCGCGCTGCCGTCGTCGAAGCGCTCCGATCGGAAAACGTGAAGATCCGCCGAGCCGCGGCTCAGACGCTCGCGCCGTATGCGGATGAGGATGCAGCCGTGAAGCGTGCCCTTGAAGAGGCGTCGCGCGCATGCGCACAGGCGGCCAAGGCCACAAAGGCCTCGGCGGCCGAGCTCACGGAGGCTCGCAGAGCGCTTGAGGACGTGCGTAAGGCTATGGAGCAGCAGGGGATGCAGCCGCACAAGAAGCTCGACGCGCCCAGCGACTAGCGCAGTTCGCGTAGCAACGGACCTTTAGGTCCGTTCGCGGCGGATCACGTTTTCGGTTCGATTTTGACGGACTTCATCTGGTCGCCGACGGCGATCTTCTTGACGGCATCCATGCCCTGCGTGACCTGCCCGAAAACGGTATACTGCCGATCGAGATGGGGCGCAGCGTCGAGGCAGATGTAGAACTGCGAACCGGCCGAGTTCGGAGACGAAGAGCGCGCCATGCCTAACGTCCCTTGCAGGTGCTTGCGCGTATTGAATTCCTCGCGCAACGTGTAACCAGGCCCACCGCGGCCTGTTCCTTCCGGATCGCCGGTCTGCGCCACGAAGTTCGGCTCGACGCGGTGGAATTTCAGGCCGTCGTAGAAGCCCGCGCGCGCGAGCTTGATGAACGCGGCGACGTGCGTCGGGGCGTCGTCGGGAAAGAATTCGAGCACGACGTCGCCCTTATTCGTCTGGACGCGCGCGCGCAGGTTTTTGGCTTCGGCGGCAAGTGTCTTGACCTCGTCGGCGGTGGGCGGCTGCGGCATATGTCCTCCTAAATTACCGGGGCTAAAGCCTCAGGCCTACACGATGGGTTAGCAGGACCTCAAGGTCCTGCTCCACATAGAGCTATGATCATGCTTGGCGGAGCTCCGATGTTCTACGGCTACGGCATAGGCGGGCCGTCGTCAAAGCCGACAAAGCCGGTCGACCTGCGGCGCATCCTGCGCTACTTCGCCCCGTACTGGCGCCAAGAAGCGCTGGTGCTCGCCTGCATCCTCGTGGTGGCGGCCGCTTACCAGTTCCCCCCGCTGTTCGCCAAATGGATCATCGACGTCGCGATCAAGAATCATGACCTGCACGCGTTGCTCCTCAACGTCGGCGGCATGGTCGGCGTCGCCCTCGTCGGGGTAGCCATCGGCGCCTGGCAGGGCTACTTGAACGCTGCGGTCGGCGAAGGCATCATGCGCGACATGCGCGACGCGCTCGTCCAGCATTTGCATCGCATGCCGCTCTCGTTCTTCACGTCGACCAAGACCGGCGAGATCATGAACCGCGTATCGAGCGACGTCGACTCCATCGATAACGTGGTCACTGGAACGCTGGTGAGCATCGTGACAAACGTCTTCACGATCCTGACCACGATCGTGGCCATCGTTTGGCTCGATTGGCGCCTCGCGCTGCTGTCCATGATCGTCATCCCGTTCATGGTGCTGCCGCTGTGGCCGGTCGGGCGCGCGATGTACGAGCAGCGCAAGAAGACGCGCGAGCAGCGCGACCGCATCTACGGTCTCATCCAAGAGACGCTGTCGCTCTCCGGCATCACGCTCGTCAAGTCGTTCGTGCGCGAGCGCTACGAGGCCGAGCGTTTCCACACCGCGGGCACCGATCTCATGAACATGGAGATACGGCTAGCGCTCGTCGGGCGCTGGTTCATCGCGGTCGTCGGCGCGCTCGTGATCATCGGCCCGGCGATCATCTGGTTCGGCGGCGGCTGGTTGGCCATTCGCAACGCGCTCGAAGTCGGCACGATCGTCGCGTTCGTCGCTTATCTGGGCCGGCTGTACGGCCCGGCCGCGTCGCTGATCGGCATCCAAGTGAGCATCGTCAGCGCGCTCGCAGTCTTCGAGCGCATCTTCGACTATCTCGATATGCCGCCGGAGGCGCCGCAGCGCACCGATGCGGTCGAGCTACGCGAGACGCGCGGTGAGATCGCATTCGAAAACGTCCGCTTCCGCTACGTCGCGGATCGCTTTGCGCTGGACGGCGTGAGTTTCAAGGCGAAGTCGGGGCAGTTGGTCGCTTTCGTCGGCCCGAGCGGCGCCGGCAAGACGACGATCATGCAGCTCGTGCCTCGTTTCTACGACCCGCAAGAAGGGCGCGTGACGCTCGATGCTTTCGATCTGCGCGACATCAGCCTCGAGTCGCTGCGCCGGCACATCGGCATCGTCACCCAAGAGACGTACCTCTTCCACACGACGATCGCCGAGAATCTGCGCTACGGCAAGACCGATGCCACGGAGGCCGAGTTGATCGCGGCTTGCAAAGCGGCGAACATCTACGATTTCATCGACGGGTTACCCGAGCGCTTCGAGACGCTCGTGGGCGAGCGGGGCCTCAAGCTGTCGGGGGGCGAGCGTCAGCGGGTCGCGATCGCGCGCGTGCTGCTCAAGGATCCGCGCATCCTGATCCTTGACGAAGCGACGAGTTCGCTTGACTCCACGTCTGAACGGCTGATCCAGGCCGCGCTCGAGCCCTTGATGCGCGGCCGCACGAGCTTGGTGATCGCGCACCGGCTCTCTACGGTGCTGCGGGCCGACGTCATCCATGCCGTCGCTGCGGGGAGGATCGTCGAATCGGGCACGCACGCCGACTTGTTGGCGCGAGGCGGGCTCTACGCGCAACTGTATCGCGCGCAGTTCCAAGAGTCAGCCCAACTTCGCGTTGGGGTCGCTTTGGAATAGTCCGAACGAATTGCCCTCGGTATCCAGGCAATACGCGACATAGCCGACGGTCGGGATCGGCATCTTCGGCTCGACGACTTTGCCGCCGGCAGCCGTCACTTTCTTCGATGCCTCATCGACGCTATCGACGCTGATCGAATTTCTCGTGCTGGAACCGGGCTTTTGCCGCTTCGAGAGGCCGCCGTCGATGCCGGGTCCCTCGCCGGTTTCAACGACCCAGTAGGGCAGTTCGCCGCCTCCCCACTTGTTGAATTTCCAGCCGAAGACGCCCTCATAGAACTTGATCGCCCGCTCGGGGTTGTCTGCGGGCAGTTCGAAATGCACGGGACGAGGCATGTTCGTTATCTCCATTCAGCCTGTGATTGCCGGTACTAAAGGGGCTTTTGCAGGGCGTTTCGTTCTTCGGCCCAGCAGCGCCGGCCCTCCTAAGAGGCCCAAAAGGCTTGATTAAGAGAGCACAATGATGCTATGATTTATGTAGTTTTGGATAGTTGGTAGGGCTTGGCCCAGACGTCGATTAGGAATCCACAAGACCTCCTCTTCGCGATCGTCAGAAACCCATCACCGAAACGATATCACTGACGAGTGTGCCGTTAGAACACTGACGGCGCGCGAAGGGAGTTTCTAAGACTCGTGTATACCGATCAACTCATCACCTGCGTCGACTGCGGCAATCAATTCACGTTTACCGCCGGCGAACAGGAATTCTACGACCAAAAAGGTTTCCAGAACAAACCGAGCCGTTGTCCGGACTGCCGGCAAGCCCGCAAGGCGAGCCGCAGCGGCGGCGGCGGCGGCGGGGGCGGCGGCGGCGGCGATCGTCGCTACAACAGCGGCCCGCGCGAGATGTTCAAGGCGACCTGCAGCGCTTGCGGAGGCGTAGCGGAAGTTCCGTTCCAGCCCCGCGGCGACAAGCCCGTGTACTGCCGCGACTGCTTCCAAAAGCAGCGCTCAGCGTACTAGGCCGACAACACGAAAGACCCGGCGTTCGCGCCGGGTCTTTTCTATTGGGACGAGGAGTTCGAAGAGCACGCAGCCAAACGCGGCAGCCCTTACGCTTCCCCAAGACTGAGACGTGGCATGAAGAAGCTTTTCGTTCTCGTTCTGTCGTTGAGCCTTTTCTGCGTTGCTTGCGCTCACAAAACGACGCCGCCCAATGGGCCGGGGCCCGGAAGCCCGCAGGCGTTGATCGTCGGCAAGTGGGAGTTGAGCGGGTCTGATGGTCAAATCACGAACGAGTATACCGCCGATGGGACCTTCATTATCTCGGCGGCCGGTGCAAACACAAACGGCACGTACAAGTGGCTTGACGACTCGACCGTTGAGACCGTCGTAAACGGGAAAAGCAACACGTCGAAAGTCACCATTTCCCAGGATCAACTCACCGAGACTTCCGGAGCCGACGTATTCAAGTTCACCCGAGCGGGAGCGGCTCCGCAAGCGGCCGCAACCACAGCCGCGCAAGCGTTGATCGTGGGCACGTGGGCGTCCATGGCCGGGTCCCAGAAGATCACGACCCAATACAACAATGACGGGACCTTGGTCACCACGCTTGGTGCTCAAATCAACCACGGCTCGTATCGCTGGCTCGACGACAGCACTATCCAGCTGAACGGAAAGTCGCAGGCGAAGATCGCCATCTCCGGAGATGAGCTCACGATGACGATCGGCAGCGAGGTCTCGACGTTCAAACGAGAGACAGCGGCTTCCCAGGGGAACGCTGCGACTGCCACCCCGGCCGGCGCCGCCTCCATAACGGAGGCTGTCCTCGCCAGTGGATCGACGCCCTTGACCCACGCGCCAATCAATGTCACGCAAACATTCCCCACCACGCAGGGAGCCATCTACGCCATCGTCACGGTCTCGAATCCGCCGAACGGCACTGCGCTAAAAGGCGTACTTACGGCGGTGGATACCAACGGCTCCTCGCCGGCGAACACGAAAGTCGGTGAAGTCGACGTCAACACTTCTGAGGGAACGCAAAACGTCGCATTCCACTGGACCTATCCCAACTTGCCCGCGGGCAAGTACAAGATCGACGTCTATCTCAACGGAACTGTTGATAAAACACTGAACTTCGCACTGGCAAAGGACGCACCGGCGCCGCCGACGGCGCCGCCCGTGTCGTTCGGCAAGTGCACGCGCCCGGCGTCCGATGAGAAGCCTCCGGGATTCGCCATGAGCGTGACGATGGCAGAGCGAGCGGACGCTCAAGGAAAACCCGTCAATCCAGGCAGGACCTTTCAGCCAAATGCGTCACAGATCAGCGCCGTGCTGAGTGTGGAAAACGTTCCGGCCAGCAGTCAAATCAGCGTGCGCTGGATGGGCACGGACCTTGGCGGCGTGGAGGCCTGCAACACGCAAATCGTCAGGACTTATGAGGTGACGGTGGGCGCCGGCTCAAGCACTCCGAGTTTTAACATCACGCCGCCTCCCGGCACGACTTGGCCTGAGGGGCTGTATCGCGCGGAGATCTCCGTGAACGGCGTTTTGGCCTCAAGCACGGACTTCGCCGTGTGCAGCGGACAATGCAAATTCGCGCTGCCTTGGAGCTAGCGGGAGGCAGGCCCCGGCGTCGGATGTAGCGGCAACAAGAGCGGCGCCCGCGGGCTCTGGTTGAAGTCGAATTCGCTCAGCAGATTGCCCAGCTGCGCTGCGTTCTCGCGCACGTCTGGGCGCGCATCGGGTCTGCCATCGGTCTTGGGGTCGATGCGCGCGGCGTTGAGGAAATCATCCTCGATGAACTTCACGTAGGCGTCGAAGCTCAGAGTCTGATGGTCTACGTAGCCTTTTTTCGCATAGGGACTGATCAGTATGCCCGGAACGCGCAGGCCGTAGCCGTTCTGATCGACCACCGGCGGCGCGACGTGGTCGTAGAAACCGCCCCAATCGTCCCAGGCGAGGAAGATCGCGGTGCTGTTCCAATCCGGCCCCGCCATGACCGCATTGATGACGCTGGTGACGTATGCTTGACCGGTGCTTACGAGCGCCGGCGGGTGTTCCGACAGCGCCCCGTTGGGCACCACCCACGATACCGCCGGCAGCTTGCCGGTTTTCGCCGCGGCATAGAAGTTTGATACGTCCTGGATGTTGCCGAGCTCGCCGTCGGCCTTCACCGTGTCGAACCACGGCAGCGGGTTCCAGATCTCGGGCACCTTCTTGTTCTGCCCCGTGGGCGCGCAGAACATCTGATCGTCGGCACAATCCGGCTGCGTGCCCTCCGAAAGATAGTAGCCCCAACTGACGTGGTTCTTGTGCAAGAGATACGTGAGGTCGGTCCAGGCATAGACGGGGTCTTGAGCACCGCGTAACCGCACGCGCGCGTTGCCGCCGAGCCGTTGCGGGTTCTGCAGCTCGTTGACGCAGCTCATCGGATCGTGCGAGCCGCAGCGCGCCGACCAGCCCGAAACCATGAAGAGATGCGCGGGCAAACTCCACGACGCATTGGGCTCGAATATGCGGTCCTGCAGCACGAAAGTCTGCGCATACGCCCAGTAGTTCGGAATGTCGCGCGCGTCTTTGTAGCCCATAACATCCGGGCGGTCACCGCCGCCGCAGCGCGGATCAAATGCTTGGCAGCGCCGCCGGCCGCCTCGCTGCTGCTCGGCGATGAAGCCATCCATCTTGCCGGCGTCGATGTCGGCCACGGCGCTCGGCGCTCCGTGTGGACCGCCTCCGTTGACATCGTTTCCATCGTGATAGGGTTGCACGCAGCTGCCGCTAGCTGGATCGTGGACGCAAACCGCAAAATTGCCGTCCGCCCTCCGCGGCAGCCCGTCGCCGCCCGGGTACGTGCCGAAGTATTCGTCGTACGAGCGGTTCTCTTGCATGATGATGACGACGTGTTTGATCTTGTGTATGTCACCAGGAGCGGCCGCAGCTGCATTCCCGCCTGCTCCTTGATGGCCGAACACGATGCCCGCGAACAGGGCGCCAGCCAGGTAGATGAGGGCCAGGGCCGACTTCCACCGGGCGAGAGCGTAGTTGAGCTGAACGACCAGCATGAGCATGTCCCCTTTTTTGTACTACGAAACGGCCGGGGCAGTGTGAGACAGCGGTGAGAAGGTCGTGATTATTTGCGGAAGATGAACCGTTCGACGGCCAGCATGCTCGGGTCGTCCGGCTGGGCAGCCATGGCCGCGAGGATTCCCCAGTGATCGCGACCCTCCGGTTGGAGGTAGTCCACCTGGTCGCCGGCCGCCCGAAGCTGCTCCGCGAGTTCGCGCGAGATGGCTTCGGGCGCCATGTCATCGGCTCGTCCGTGGATGACCAAGCACGGCGGCTCCTTGCCGAGCAAACGCGGTCCAATGTCGAAGCGGGACCACGTTTCCCGATCGGGCCCGAACGCAGGCTCATAGATGCCCTGATACTGTTGCTGCAAGTCTTGCACATCGCGGCTTGGGTTGATGCCGACGGCGCCGATCGCGACGATCCCCGCAACAGGCGCGCGCGGCAACAAGCCCGAGAGCAACGCGAAGAGCACGAGCTGCGCGCCGGCGGAATGTCCGATGAGAAAGACGCGCGCACCGTCGTAGCCGGCGGTATCTGCGCGTGCGACGAGCCACTGCACGGCTGCCCCAACAGCGCCTGCCTGCTCCTCCGCGCTCACAAGGGGCGCCAACGGATAGTTGACGATCGCCACAGCGATGCCGCGCTTGGCAAAGGCCGCGCCCAGTGGGGCGTAGTCGCGCTTGTCGCCCGATACCCACGCGCCGCCATGCACGAACACGGCAAGCGGCTCGCCGCGACGGCCTGTCGGGAGGTAGAGGTCAAGCGCTTCTGAGGTCCGCGCCGTCCCGTAAGCGAAGGTCGTGACGCTCATTTCGGGCGGCGGCGTAGCGGGTCCGAGCACGGCCGCCCAACTTTCGCGCCAGGCGGGCAATTCTCCGTACTGAGACGCGCCAATTCTCCGTGTAAACCCCGATTCGAGCGACCCCCTCCGGCGAGTACCATGAACGAGTCGGGGTGCTCGACTGCACCCAAGCGCCCTGACCCACACATCCGGGCTTGCCCGGAAAGCTACATGCCTGGGAGGGCCACGTCCATGAGTGAGAAGCCGAACAACTACGCCGAGGATCTTGACGACGAGACCAACGACCTGCTCGACAACCGTTCGACGCTCGTCCGCATCCGCAGGGGTCCGGACACAGCGATCTTCGGTGGCTGGGGACCCAAGATCTAAGCAGACCACAGACGCAAGCCGGGGCTAAAGCCCCGGCACTACATTAGAACTAATCGGAGGAAGAATCAGATGTGGAATCAACCGCAAGCGATCACCGTCACGGAGTTTTCAGAGCCATTCGACGTCCAATCGTGCTCGCGCATGCGCAGCGCATTCCGAGATCACGTGCGCGACGGCAAGTACGTCCATATCGTTGATCTGCGGCAGCTCGAGACCACGGACGCGCTCGTTCTCAAAGCGATCATCATCGCGTTGCGCATCGTTCGAGAGGCCGGCGGGCAGCTGTGCGTGGTCGTCGACAATCCGAACATCCGGCGCGCGTTGAGCCTGACCGCGCTGGACCGGGTGTTCCCTGTGCACGCGAACCTTGACGAGGCGTATTCGGCGCTGGATTACACCCTGTGCTTCGCAAAGCGCGCTTAGTGTGACCTACTTAGGCCACTTCGGGGGGCGCTTTTCGAGGAACGCGCTGATGCCCTCATGCGCGTCGGGGCCGGCGGCGTTCTGCGACATCACTTCTTTCGTGTACTCGTACGCGTCATGTTGCGGCATGTCGACCTGCTTGTAGAAGGCGCGCTTGCCGATGCCGACCACCACCGGGCTCGATGCCGCGATCTTGTCGGCCAGCGCGCGGGTCGCTGCCGTCAAGTCGCCGGGCGTCACGACCTCATTGATGAGTCCGGCCACGAGCGCTTCGCGCGCCGGGACCTGTTCGCCGGTCAGCAGCATCTGCATCGCCTTCTTGCGGCCGACCGCCCGGCTGAGCGCCACCATCGGCGTCGAGCAGAACAAACCGATCTTGACGCCCGGGGTGGCAAACCACGCGATGTCGGCGGCTATCGCCAGATCACACGTGGCGGCTAGCTGGCAGCCTGCGGCGGTGGCAGGGCCTTGGATGCACGCGATCACCGGCTGCGGGATCGCTTGCACCGTCTCCATCAGCACTTCGCACGCATCGAATATCGTCCGGTAGTTGGCGATGTCGCGATTCACCAGCTCGGAGAGATCGTGGCCGGCGGAGAACACCGGACCGTTCGCGGCGAGCACCACGACTTGCACCGCGCGTTGCGCGCCGACCTGCCGCAGCGCGGCGGTCAAGGAACGCATCATCTCCAGCGACAACGCATTGCGTTTCTCCGGACGGTTCAACGTGATGGTCGCAATCGCGCCGTCGACTTGGACGAGCACGTGCGGCGTGGATTTGACTTCGGTCGCCATGGCGGTTAGTTGATCCTCTTCTCGCGGCCGGCCCATTCCTTCTCGCGCAACTTGAATTTCTGGACCTTGCCCGTCGACGTCTTCGGCAGCGGTCCGAACTCTACCGCCTTGGGCGCCTTGAAGTGCGCGATCTTCTCGCGCACGAAGTCGATGATCTCTTTTTCGGTCGCGCTGGCGCCGCTCTTCAGCGTGACGAACGCCTTCGGCACCTCGCCCCATTTGTCGTCCGGAATCCCGACCACCGCGGCTTCGAGAACCGCGGGGTGGGCATAGACGGCGCGCTCGACCTCGATGGTGGAGATATTCTCACCGCCGCTGATGATGATGTCTTTGGCGCGGTCGCGCAGCTCGATGTAACCGTCCGGATGCATCACTCCCAGGTCGCCGCTGTGGAACCAGCCGCCGCGAAACGCTTTTTCGGTAGCGGCCGGATCGTTGAAGTAGCCCTTCATCACGTTGTTGCCGCGCATGACGACCTCGCCCATCGTGGCGGCGTCGGCGGGAACGTCGCGCATCTCATCGTCCACCACGCGCAGCTCCGGCGCGTGGATGTAGCCGACCCCCTGGCGTGACTTCATGCGCGCGCGCTCCTCGGCGGGTTTGTCATTCCACTCGGCGCGCCACTCGCTGACGGTGTGAGGCCCGTACGTCTCCGTGAGGCCGTAGGCGTGCGTGAGCACGGCGCCCATGGATTCGATGCGCGAGATGACGGTCGGCGGAGGCGGCGCTCCAGCGGTGACGATGCGGATGAGCCGCGGGAATCGGTAATCCGGCGTCGCCTCGGCCGCCAGCGCGACGATCACGGTCGGCGCGGCGCACATGTGCGTGACCTTCTCTTCTACGATGAGTTTGAAGGCGAGTTTGGGGTCGACTTTCGGCAAAGCCACGTGGCGCGCACCGGTCGCGGTCACTCCCCATGTGTAGCACCAACCGTTGCAGTGGAACATCGGCAGCGTCCAGAGGTAGATGCTGTCGCCGGTGAGGCCGGCCTGATAGACCTCTCCGAGCGCGTTGAGATATGCGCCGCGATGCGTGTAGAGAACGCCCTTGGGGCGACCGGTCGTGCCGCTCGTATAGTTGATGCTGATCGGCTGTTCTTCGTCGTCGATGCCGAGGTTGAACGGTTCGGGGCTGCCGCGTTGGATGAATTCCTCGTACGTCGGCCCCTTCAAACCGGGATCGCTCGGCGGCGCGCCGGTCCAGATCAGGTTTTCGATCTTGGTGTCCTTGATGCCGTGAGCGAGCAGATCCGCGAAATCGGGATGGATGATGATCGCCTTGGCGCCGGAGTGCTGCAGGATATAGGTGATCTCGTCTGCGCTCAGGCGGATATTGATGGCGACGAGGATCGCGCCGACCTGCGGCACACCGAAATGCGCCTCGAGCACCTCGTCGGAGTTCGGCGCCAGCACAGCGACGCGATCGCCGCTGCGGATGCCGGCGCCGCGCAGAGCGCTGGCGAGCCGGTAGATGCGCTCGCCGAACTGCGCGTAGGTGTAGCGGCGGTCTCCGTCGACCACCGCGACTCTATCCGGAAAAACGTGCAGGCTGCGCTCGAGGAACGAAAGCGGCGAGAGCAGCGAGCGGTTCACGGGCAAGGCCGACCACTGGTCGCGCGACCAAAGCTTTTGGAATGTGGTCTTGTCGAGTTCCAGCATCGCTTCCAAAGCCTCCTATTCCGGGGGTCCGTAGGCATGGCGCGAACTAAAGTGCCAACGCAACGGCGCCGCGACCAGCCGCCCGCCGACGGGGCTGGGCACGCCGCCCTTGATCTCGACCGGCACCGCTTCCCACGATGTGATCGCGTCGCCTCGCAGATGGATCTGCAAGACCGCGCTGCGCGTTTTCAGGCCCGGGGTGGTGTCGAAGACGAAGTTCCCCAGCGTGTAGGCGATGAGTCCGCCGTGGTACGACTCGATCGGTCCGAGCACGTGCGGGTGCGCTCCGATGACCAAAAGGGCTCCGGCATCGATCGCCGCGTGCGCTTCAAGGACGTGCTCCTTGGAAGGTCGTCCGACAAATTCGTCGCCCCAGTGCTCGAAGACGATCACCACGTCGGCCTGGCTGCGCGCCAGTTTGATCGATTCCGTTAACGTCTTCAGATACGGCCTGTCGATCTCACCGGTGATCGTGCTGCGCCCGGCCGCGATGCCGGGGCTTTTGGCGGAGGCGGCATACCCGATCGGAATCACATCGGAAAAAGAGAGCAAGGCGAACCTCAGCCCGCGCCGCTCGAAGTAGGCCGGCTGCCATGCCTCCGCGGAATTCTCACCTGCGCCGGCGGTCCCAATGCCCGCATCGCGAAGCGCGGACAGCGTGTCGCGCATCGCGACTGGGCCGAAGTCCATCATGTGGTTGTTGGCCAGCGACATCGCCGCAAAACCGGCGTTCGCGATCCCGGTGGCCGCCTCTGGAGGCCCGCGCAACAGAAACTCTTTGCGCGCTTTCAGCGCCGCCTTGCTCTTCGCTTTGGTCGGTTTACCCCGGTACGACAGGGGGCATTCGAGATTGCCGATGACGGCGTCAGCGGCTGCGAAGATCGGGTGCATCAAGGCGAATGGGGCGTCCGGACCCGGCTTGTTCACAAGCGCTGCGACGCCCCAGCCCGGCATCACATCGCCGACTGCATCGAGCGTGACCTCAGGGGCGGCATTGCGCGTGACCGCCGGCATGGTCTGCACGCCTGCACTCGCTTTTAGGCGCGCCTGAGCGTGCGATGGCGGCATCACCGCCGTCATGACGAGGGCGAGCACGAGTGCTAGTCTGTACAAGGTCGTAGAGATTACAATAAGGAGCCCTTATCGTCCTGGCCCAGCAGATACTTCCGCATGAAGTAGATGGGCGGGTCGCCGTGCGACAGCAACTCATCGTGGAACTTCGCCAGACTGTAATCTGCGCCCAGCTTCGTTTTGTAGTCGTCGCGCAGTTTGAGAAGCATCAGCTTGCCGAGCGTGTAGTAGCCGTAGAGCGGATCCATCGTGCCGCGTACCGCCTCGCGAAATGCCGGCTCCTGCGGCTGATACGAATTGTCCATGAAGAATTTGGTGGCCTGTTCCACCGTCATGCCCTGCGTGTGCTCCTTGATGCCGACCACGTAGCGGCAGTCGCGCCACAACGCCCCAGATAGTTGTGCGAGCCGGTAGCGCGGGTCGCCGCCGCCAAGCCCTTCGTCGACCATCATCTGCTCGTCGTAATGCGCCCAGCCTTCGCCGAACGCCGGGTTCCACTCTATTTTGCGGATCAGGCTCAGATCGTGCTCTTTGTTGAACAGATAGTTGACGTAGTGGCCGGGATATGCTTCGTGGGCCGACACGATCAGCAGCCAGTAAGGGGTATAGAATCTCAAATGCTGCTCGGCCTTGTCCGCAGGCCACTTCGGATCTGCGAGCGTCACGTTGTAGTAGGCTTCGGTGGCAACCGTCTCGAGCGGGCCCGGCGAATTCATGGACGCAAAGGTCGTCTGGGCTGCGAACTGCGGCGTCTTGATGACTTTGGCGATCGGCGCGTCGGGCAGATCGATGATGTGCTTGGCCTTGATGAAGCTGACCAGCTGCGCGAGCTGCGCTTGCGCGACGGAGAGCAGCTGCGCGTTGGTCGGGTGGTTCTTTTGGATGTCGGCGAGCACTTGCCCGGGCGTCTTTTTGGGATCGATCCGTTTGGCCGTGGCGATGAAGTCGGCTTTATCCCGCGCCAGGCGCGCTTCGCCGATCGCGAGCAGTTTATCGAGCGGAATATCCTCGATGTTCTGCAGCTGTTCCAGCCGGCGGTATGTCGCGGCGCCGATGGCGTACGGAGCGTGAGCCTTGGGCGCGACCCTTGTATGGATGAAGCTCGCATAGCTCTTGAAGGCAGCCATCACTGCGGCGTTGACGGCCTTGAAACGCGCTTGGGAGGCGGCGTCTCCTACTCCAACAAACGCCCTCGGCACGTCGGTCGAAAAGAAATCGACCGAGCCTTGCGCGTCCAGTTCCGCGACTTTCGCGACGATCGCCGGCACTAGTGTGGGCACGATGTTCTTTTCGGCCTGCTGCAACAGCCCCGGAAGCTGCGCCTCGCGGTCGATCGCAAGCGTGAGACGCTTGGAAGCCGGAGCGAAAGCGCGCGAAATGATCGCGTACACGCCGCCGGCTCCGATGCCGGTGTAGTACCCGGGATCGCTTTGCCAGGTGGCGCGTTCCTCGAGTTGATACAAGTTGCCGCGTATGGACGCGTCGAGCGACTTTTGATCCACCTGCCCGTCAAATGACAGCGTCGCCGCGTCGATCGCGGCAAGCGCGTTGAGCGTGGCGTGCAGGTGGGCGATCTCGGCCTTGATGGCTACCGGCGTCACCGGATCCAAACGATCGTCGTAGTCGTGGACGCCGGTACCCGTCGCCCCGGTCGGCGAGAATAGCCATTCGGCGCGATAGTAGTCTTTCGCCAGCGCGGTCAAGGCGGCGTCACCGGCGGGCGCTGCGGGCAGCGACGCCGCGGGAACAGCGGCTTGCATGACGACCAGGGCCAACGCGAAAGATAAAAAGCGAAAGTTAGACACGGACTCCTCCTTGCTGTTTGCGCCCTGCTTCGATCATGTGTGCCGCGGCGGCCAGCACCTGTTCGCGCGAGACATCGAGATGGGTCACGGCGCGGAACCGGCCGCCGCCGAGACTGTTGACCGCAACGCCGGCAGCGCGCCATGCGGCCAAGAGCGCATCGGGGTCGGACCCGGCGCTCTTGAGGCTGAACGAGATGATATTCGTCTGCACGCTTGAGAGGTCGACGTCGAATAGGCCGCTCCCCAAGAGCTCGCCGGCGAAGGCTTTGGCGTTGTCGTGGTCGTCCTGCAAGCGCCGCGGACCGTCGCGCAGCGCGATGAGCGCGGCCGCGGCGATCACGCCTGCTTGACGCATCCCGCCGCCGACCATCTTGCGCACCTTGCGAGCGCGCTCGACGAAGTCTCGCCGGCCCGCTACTGCGGAGCCGATCGGGGCCCCGAGACCTTTCGAGAAACAGATGCTCACCGAGTCGGCTTCGGCCGCAAGCGCCAAGGCCGGCACCTGCAGTGCCACGGCCGCGTTGAAGAGCCGGGCGCCGTCGAGGTGCATGGCGACGTCGTGCGCGTGCGCGACGTCAGCGACCGCGCGCGTCTGCTCGACGGTCAGCACGCGGCCGCCGCCGCGATTGTGCGTGTTCTCAAAACATACGAGCCGGGTGACGGGGAAATGGATGTTTTTCCGGTCACGAATGGCGCGTTCGACGTCGGCCGGATCGATGGCCCCGTCGCGGTTCGGCACGGTGCGCACCTGCACGCCGCCGAGCGCCGACACGCCGGCGACTTCATAGTAGAACATGTGCGCTTCGTCGCCGATGATGACTTCGTCGCCTCGCTGGCAATGCGCAAGCGCCGAGATCAGGTTCCCCATCGTGCCGCTCGGGACGAAGACCGCGGCTTCTTTGCCGAGCGCGGAGGCGGTCTCGGCTTCGAGTTCGAGAACCGTGGGATCCTCGCCGTAGACGTCGTCGCCCACGCGCGCCGCCGCCATCGCCTTGCGCATAGCGTCGGACGGTTTGGTGACGGTATCGCTTCGAAGGTCGATCACGTGCGCACCGGCGCTAGTTCGTCCATTGCCAGGAGTTCCAAAAAGTCGTGACCGCCGGAGCGGGCTTGTAAGCCTTGAGGGACGTGCTTATCACGTCGTTGCGATCTTGCCACCACAAGAACACGACCGGCATGTCCTCGGCGAGCAGCTCTTGGATGCGCGTGTATGCGGCCTTGCGCGTGGCATTGTCATAATGGGTCAGCGCGATGCGCTCTTGTTCTTCGATGCGCGGATCGCAGATGAACGAGTGGTTGTACTCGCCGCGCTGGTCGCAGCCCCACAGCGCATCGTCGTCGGGGTCTACGCCGCCGATCCAGCCCTCGAAGGCCACGTCGAACTTGCCGTTGGAAAGGACTCCGCCCGCCGCCTTCGCCGCGTAGATGACGGCGTGCGCTATCGGCTTGAGCGCGAGATCCACGCCGACACGGCGCAACTCGTTCTGCAGGATCGCCCCGATGCGTTCACCGTCGCTCGCCTCGGCGTCGTAGGCATAGACGACTGACAGCCGTTTACCGTTCTTGACTCGAATGCCGTCCTGACCAGGCGTCCAACCCGCTGCTGTCAGTGCGGTTGACGCACTGGCGGGATCGTAGCGCGGCACGGCCACGTTCGGATCGTACGTGTAGAGATAGGGCGGCTGGGGGCCTACCGCGGGCTGGCCGGCGCCGTGCAGAATCGTGCGGATGATGTATTGTTTGTCGATCGCCCCGGCAAGCGCCCTACGCACGTGCACGTCGTCGAGCGGCGGATGCGTGGTGTTGAACGTGATGTAATAGAACTCGTTGAACAGCGTGTGCAGCATGCGCGTGTTCGGCACCGTTGCCAGTTCGGGCAGTTGATTCACCTGCGGATCGCTGTACAGGTCGGCCTCGCCGGTCCGCATCATGATGACTCGCGTGTTGGAGTTGGGCACGACCAAGTACTCGACGCGCTTGAGCTTCGGCGGCCCGCGCCAGTAGTGCGGATTGGCGATCAGGGTGAGGCCGACCGATTGCTCCCACTTGACGGCGATGAACGGCCCGGTGCCGACCGGCTTGAGATTGTACGCCGCATGGTTGATGTTCGGCAGACCCTTGAGCAGGTGCTCCGGCAGCACGCAATACGGAGTGAGGCTCGGTGCGAAGAACATCGCGGCTGCCGGCGCGTACGGCCGTTTCAGGCGCACCTTCACCGTGTACGGATCGGGCGCCGTCATGTCGGCGATCTGGTCGAACCCGGTGCGGCTCACCACGTTGTTGGCCGGATTCATCACGACGTGCCATGAGAAGATGACGTCGCGCGCGTCGAAGGGCGCGCCGTCGTGCCACAGCACGCCCTTGCGCAGGTGGTAGGTGATGGTGAGTCCGTCCGCGCTGATGCCGCCGTTGTCTTTGGTCGGAACGACCGTGGCGAGATCGGGCTCGAGGTTGCCTTTGTCGTTGACGAGGAAGAGCCAGCCGCCCCAGAACATCGCGGCGTCGCTCGACGCCGCGCTGGACGACAGCTCGGGAACGAGCGAATCGATGGTGCCCGCGCCGACGATGCGCACGACGCCCGGGATGCTGCCGGCCTGCTGCTGACGCTGGGCGCCTGTCTCTACCTTAGAACATGCAGCTAGCACCAGCACCGCCGCCACCAGCACGGCGCCGGAAATCTTCAAATCGAATACTCCCATGGGTTCCAGAAGGTCGTCACCGCGTGCGCCGGCTTGTAGCCTTTGAAATCGGAGTTCGCCGCGTCCAGGCGGCTCACGTACCAGATCACGATCATCGGTTCTTGGTCGGCTAGGATGTCCTGGATCTTGTCGTATGCGGCCTTGCGCTTCACCGGGTCATACTCGGTGAGCGCGATCTTCTCTTGCGCATCCAACTCCGGATCGCAGATCTGATACGTGTTCTGACCGTTCGGCGGGAACTGGTCGCACATCCACAGGGTCGAGTTGTCGGGATCGACGCCGTTGACCCACGAGTAATTGCCGACCTCGAACTTATCCCGCTGCAAGATGCCGCCCGCGCCGTAACTCGCGAACAGCTGCGGCGGGATGTAGTTCTTGACCGTGAGGTCCACGCCGACTTTCTTCCATTGGTTCTGGACGAGCAATTCGATTTTCTCGGCGTCTTTGCGCCCGGTCGAGCCCGTGATCGAGATCGTGAGCCTCTTGCCGTTTTTGGAGCGATAGCCGTCCGAGCCCATGGTCCAGCCTGCCTGATCCAGCAGTTTGCCGGCCATAGCGACGTCGTACGGGTACTGCTTCACGTGAGCGTTGTGGGCCCATAAGAACGCGGGCTGATCGCTATCCCCCTTCACGTAGAGATCGTGCGATACGTCGTGGATCAGCTCTTGCGTGTCGGTCGCATAGGCCAGCGCTTGGCGCACGCGCTTGTCCGACAAGGCCGGTACTTTCGTGTTGAACCCGAGCTGACCATATTGCGTAAACGGGGTCTTGTACAGTTGCACGCCCTGGATCTGCTGGAGTTCGGGATAGTGCGCGGCGGACGCGTTGTATTGGAAGTCGATCTCGTGCGTCTTCATTTGCGTCAGCAGCGTGTTCTCATCCGGAATGATATGGTAATCGATTTCCTTGAGCTTGGGCGCGCCCCGCCAGTAATGCGGGTTGGCGACGAACTTGATGAGACTGCCCTTCTCGTAACTCACGATTTGGAACGGACCGGTGCCGATCGGCTTGTTGTTGTAGTCGGCATGGTTGATGTTCGGCAGTTGACCGAGCAGGTGTTTCGGAAGGATCGGAAACGGCGTGCCGGACATAGTGAAGAACGACGCGACGAACGGCGCCCACTTCTGCTTGATGTGCACGACGATCGTGTGGTCGTCTTTCTTGTCGATGCCGGTGATGAGGTCGTAGCCGACGCGGCTGCTTACGTTGTTGTCCTTGTTCATGATGGCTTGATAGGTGAAGATCACGTCATCCGCGGTGAAGGGCTTGCCATCTTGCCACAAGACGCCTTTGCGCAGATGGTACGTGAAGGACAGTCCATCCGCGCTAATGCCGCCGTTTTTCAACGTCGGCTCTTCGGTGGCGAGTTCGCCGATGAACTTGCCGTCATCGGTCCAGTTCAGCAGATACCCCGCCCAGAACATCGAGAGGTCCACTTCAACCTGCTGGTTGCCGATCACCGGGTTCAGATTGTCCGGCTCGGCGTTGTTGGCCCAGCGCAGAACGCCGTGGATGGTCCACGAGTTGCCGCCGGCGCCGCCGGTTTCGGTGCTGACCTTCGTGCACGCAGCCAGTGAGGCGACGGTAAGACATGCTACCACGAGCGATGCGATCGGACGTTTCATGCGTGCAAACTCTCCTGCCCTATCTAAGGTACGATGGGACTCCGCTTGGAACTTAAGACCCCAGAGTTCATGCCCGCGACGCTCAACCCTCCGGCGAAGCGTGCGTGCTCGACCTTCATGCAGCGATCGACGACCACGTCGAGTCCGGCGTCGTCCGCGATCCTGATGGCCTCCTGGTTGATGACGCCATATTGAAACCATATCGCTTTGGCGCCGACGCTGACCGCGTCGCGCGCGACTTGCGGCGTGTGCTCGGGCTTGCGGAACACGTCCACGATGTCGGGTGGTCCGTTTTCTTCCGCGTATTGGGCCAGCGACGCATAGCTTTTGAGGCCGTCGACCTCCTTGTATGCCGGGTTCACGGGCCGTACGTCGAAGCCGTGCGTTCGCAGGTAGCGGAAGACGAAATAACTCGGGCGCGTGGGGTTGGCGCTCGCGCCGACCATGGCGACCTTCTTGCTGCGCGCTTGCAAGTCGCGCCGCTGGGACGGCGTGGTGAGGATCACGACAGCGCGCCGGCGAGCGCCGCGCCGCTCTTCGCGGCCTGCAGGCCTCGTTCGAGATCCCAGATCAGATCGTCGACGTCCTCGAGCCCCACGGAAAGCCGGACCATGTCCGGGGTGATGCCCGCCGCGGCCATTTCTTCATCGGTGAGTTGCTGGTGCGTCGTGGAGGCCGGGTGGATGACGAGACTCTTGGCATCGCCGACGTTGGCGAGATGACTCCATATCTCGAGCGCCTCGATGAAGCGCACGGCGGCCTCTCGCCCGCCACGCACGCCGAACGTGAAGATCGACCCGGCGCCCTTGGGCAGATATTTCTGCGCAAGAGTTCGCTGCGGGCTGGAAGGCAGGCCGGCGTACTTGACCCATGCGACGGCATCGTGATTCTCGAGATAGCGCGCGACCTGTTCGGCGTTCTCGACGTGCGCCTTCATCCTGACGGCTAGCGTCTCGAGTCCGAGGATCAGCAGCCATGCGTTCATCGGCGACATGCTCGCGCCGACGTCGCGCAGCACTTCAAGGCGCGCCCGGCACAGGAATGCGAACTCGCCGAACGTCTCCGTGAAATTCATGCCGTGATACGCGGGGCTTGGAGCGCTGACCAGCGGGTGGCGCTCAGCCCACCGGAACTTGCCGGATTCGACGATGACGCCGCCGATGAGCGTGCCGTTGCCGCTTAGATACTTCGTGGCGGAATGCAGAACGATATCCGCGCCGTGCTCGATGGGCCGGCATAGGTACGGAGAGGCGAAAGTATTGTCGACGATGAGCGGCACGCCCGCGCGATGCGCGACATCTGCCAAAGCCGAAATATCGGCCACGTTGCCGAGCGGGTTGCCGATCACCTCGACGAACATCGCTTTCGTATTCGGACGGATCGCGGCCGCCATGGCTTCCGGCGCGCCGTTGGGCACGAAGGTGACGTCGATGCCCAAGCGTTTGAACGTGACCGTGAATTGCGTGATTGTGCCGCCGTACAGATTGGCCGAAGCGACGAGATGGTCGCCAGCCTGCGCAAGCGTCAAAACGGTGATGAGCTGGGCCGCTTGTCCGGAAGCGGTCGCGACGGCGCCCAGGCCGCCTTCAAGGCTGGCGATCTTCTCTTCAAAGGCGGCGACCGTTGGGTTGGAAATGCGGCTGTAGATCGTGCCGTAGCTGCGCAGCGAGAACAGCTCGCGAGCGTGTTCGGCGGAGTCGAAGACGAAGCTCGAGCTCATGTAGAGCGGTGCCGCGCGCGCGCCGGTGGCGGGGTCGGGCGGCGTTCCCGCGTGGAGCGCCCGGGTCGAGAAACCAAACGAACGATCTTGGGTCATGGCGGCTTTTGGATTCGAAGCGCCGTCCGTCATCCGTAGCCAGGGAGCTTTAGCTCCGTGATGTGCGGCGGCGCTTCGCCCTTTCATCTGGAGCCGACGGTCAGGCTTGAACTGACGACCTGCGGTTTACGAAACCGCTGCTCTACCGCTGAGCTACGTCGGCGTTAATTGCTGCGAGCTTTATCTTGTAAGCCTTTGGGCGTTTGGCCCTGTCTTTAATCTTGCTCGATCTTGACTCCGTGGTCACGAAACGGTCACGGACGACCGCAAAAGGGGCTCGAAATGCCATTTTCTCAACGGCCTTACTACGCGCCTGCAAGAGCTTGCTGGAGCGCCTGAGCCGCCGTGTCTTCAGCCGATGGCAATTGGTGGCCGTATACCCGCATGAGCATGGCTGTGTCGTGCCCTAGCCGCAAGACCACCGAACGAGTTTAGCAAGGCGCATCCCGAATTTTCCCCTGGTGATTGGATCAGAAGTATTCCGCTAGGTCGCATCGGCGCCCCCGAGGACATCGCTGAGGCCGTCGCGCTGCTCGTGTCGGATCGCGGGAAGTTCATAGGCGGCGTGATTTACCGTGTCGAGGTGGAATGACGGGGCCTTACGAATGTGCAGAAAGCTCGCATCACCCGCGCGTACAAGCCGCGACTTGATGCGTTACGAAGAGGTACGGACGTGAAAGTACAACTTGGCGCGGTCTGGCATTTCAGCCTTGCCGTCAGAGACCCGGAGAAGAGCGCGCAGTTTTGGACCAAGAACTTCGATCTGCATGAAATGTTCCGGTCCGATGAGGCCATCGCGCTGACGAACGACGCAATTATCATCGGGTTCTTCAAAGGCACACCACATCCGGACACGATTGACCACATGTCGTTTCACCTCGACAGTATGCGCGCGCTACACGAAGCGCTCGAGATGCTGAAGAAAAACGGCGTAGAACTGGAAGATCCCGGCAACGAGATCGGCCCCACAGCGCCGGGCTCGCCGCATATGGGCCTGTGGTTTCACGATCCGGACGGGTATCGCTGGGAGCTCTCGGTTCAGAACGGTGCCCGCGAGCGCTAACCGCGCAGCGCTAACGAGGCGATATGCCACTAAAATGATACCTGCTCACAATTCCTCCTTATGCTAAACGCCACCTCGGGTCACAACCGCCAGAAAGAAGCCTAGCGCAAGAGCAACAAACTGTGGGCGCATCGTAAGCCCCCTTACCCCAAAGAACACGTTAGAGTTCGGCCCTTCCTCAGGCATCCCCGTCATAGGGGTTTGGGGCGGCCCGTTGACCAGCTAGCCGGACCACGACTTCCCGAGCGTTTTCCGAGGCTGCCCCTTACCCAATAAGCCGTTAGGCTTGCTCGGGTGCATATGGAATTATTCTGGAAAAAATCTCGAAATTGCGCGCCGAGGGATCAAATTCCGAAAATGGACCACCTTGGGGCCGACCGGGGTTTTTTGCGTGTGGTCACGCCGCGGTCACGGAACCATGCGGCAGCATCCAAACCCAAGCAACCCTACGCGGTGGTGCGACGAGAAAAAAGGAACGTGCCATAACTTGACGACACGCCTTTCTAGAATTACGAAACCGCTGCTCTACCGCTGAGCTACGTCGGCGAGAAGTGTCATTTTCTCCGGCGGCCCTCCTACGCGCCTGCTGTGCTCGGCGCGAGGTGGGCCGTGGCGCCGAAACAAACTCCCCAGACTCAAGCCCAGGCCGGCCCCTTTTGTGGGTTGGCTGACACGTTGCCGGAGGTTGCCATGTCGCTCGAAATCATCAATACCTTTGGGACCGTTACAACGGTTGTCATCGTGGCCGCCACCGCGATCGCCGCGCTGGTGCAACTACGCCACCTGCGCGCGGGAAATCAAATCACTGCGCTGCTCGCCATTCAAAACGAATTGGATAGTCCGGATTTTCGTGAGGCGGAGCTGATGCTTCGCCACGATCTCCCGCATGCGCTCGAAGATCCAGCGTTTTGCGCTTACTGCGTGGCAGAAGCCAAGAGGGAACGTCCGACGAGCGATCAAGATCACGTCCGTATCCGGCAAGCGTCGGTTCTCATCGCCAACACGTACGAGAATCTCGGCGCACTCGTCAAGAATGGGATCTTCGACCGAGCCCTCTTTCTCGATATCTACGGCTGGGTGGTTCTCAACAATTGGGATCTCCTCGATGGCTTTATCGCGATCACTCGCGCGACCACCGGAAATGAAACCATTTTCGAGAACTTCGAATACATCGCGGCGATCTCGCGCCGCTACCTCGATGAGCGCCCGGTCACGTACCCGCCCGGCATACCGCGGCTCGAGCTTCATCTCCCCCGAGCCGCGGCCAAACTCGTGACTTAGGCGCGCCGACCGGTCAATGCCCGCGCGAGGAACAACAGGATGACGGCTCCGACGAAAGCCACGATAATGCTCGGGATGTTGATCCCTGTCGCGCCCACGTGACCGAAGTAATTCCAGATCCAACCGCCGAGGATCGCGCCGAGGACCCCGATGATGAGGTCGCCGAGGATGCCGCCCGGCCCTTCACCGCGGATGACGAACTTCGCAAGCCACCCGGCGATGATGCCAACGACTATCCATGAGATGAAGCCCATACCCATAAGTCACCCCAATCATGTTGTGTGCGTACCTACCAGCAATGTACCCGTCTAGCGCTTAGACTACACCCTGGCCGGTGGGCTCTGGCACGCGCCGCCGAAAGATCATTTCGAACGCCGCGAAGACAAGTGGCGCGGCGACAAGTGCGGCGGGAAGCCACGGAACCGAAAAGCACGGGTCGAGCGCGAACGCGGCGAGCGGATACAGCACGCAAAAGACGGGTAATGCCGACCGCTGATAGATGGCGTACGGAAGACCCATGGTCAGATACCAGGGGTAGAGGTTTATGGTAAGCGCGGGCATCGCCCACGCGGCTGCGACGAACTTGCGCGCGGCGACGAGCGCCGCGATCAGCGCGATGACCGCGAAGGCAAGCGCGAGCCCGTGCGGCACGACTCGCTCTGGATTGAACGCGCGCGCGGCGTAAACGGCTTGCACGCCAAGGCCGCCGACGTAAGGCAGGCCCCCGACGAGCACCGAGACGGTGACGGCGGTGATGATCACGGACGCAGTCAGGGCTAAACGCTGCGCGAGCGTTCCCTTTGCCGCAAAGCAGATCGCGCATACGAAGGCGTAGGGCAATTTGATTAGGCCTGCCGCGATGGCCAGGGCAGCCGCCACGAGCTGCGAGCGAGCGGAGAACGCTCCGAGCGTCAAGGCGAGCGCGAGCATGTCATTGTGCCCGTCGGCGATGAGTTCGAAGATGAAATATGGGTTGCACGCCAAAAGCGCGATCGTCGCAGGTTCGACTTTGAGCCTGCGCAGCAACACGATCACCGCAACAAGGCCCGCTGCGTTGATGAAGCGCAGCAGCAGCAGTGACCCGAACAACGAAAGTTTGGCGCCGCCGACGATGTAATGATCGAGGGCGATGAAGAGCGGCCCGTATGGCGAAGGCCACGGCGGGCTGCCCCAATAGTCGTTGACGAGCCCAAAATTGCCAGGTAGCCGCTGCGCGGTCGGATGGTAGGCGCCCCAGCCCAGCAGCGCATCCGATACGTAAGCGTAGATGTCCCCGCTCGTGACCACGGGCGCGAAGACCGCCATTGCCACGAGCGCGGCGCACCCCGCGACCATCAAACCCCGTTGGGCACCACTCCCAGAGAGCAGGATGCGATGAAGAAGATACAGGGCCGCACACTGCGCGATGACGATCGCGAGCAGTGACAGGCTGACAGCCTGCCGAATGTCGGGGACGAACGGACCGCGGTCAGTGACGATCGGTATCGGCAGCCGGTAGAACCAGGCCGAGTTCACTTGCTGATGGTAGGCGGCCCAACGCAGCAACGCGAGTTGCAACGCGAACAGAGCGACGAGCGCGACCATGACCACGAGTGCGGCGGCGCGCGGCTGTTTGGCGACCAATCCGCTGCGCGGGCCCGGGGGAAGAAGGCCCGTTTTTGGGCGCACCACTTCCCATAGGGCGAACAACAGCACGCTGGTGAAATACGCGATCACAAGTCACGCAACGTTTGGTGTGGATGCGCTCACGTCCTAGATTGCTCGCGGGCTTTGCCTCGCTCGCCGTCGCTTTTTTTCTCATAATCCGCCCATTGCCGGCACCAGCCGCGGTCGGCGACGTCGCGTGGCCGACCTACGGCTTCGATTACGCCAACACGCGCCATGTATCGCGTACCGGCATCGATCCCAAGCACGTGCGCAGCTTGAGAATCGCCTGGGAATTTCGAGCAAGCGCGCGCGGCTCGATGGAGTCGTCGCCCATCGTCGTCGGCGAGATGCTGTATGTGACCACGGGCGATGACGACAGCACGTACGCGTTGGATGCCGCCAGCGGTGTGCCGCGCTGGGAGTACACGCCCCGATTGAGCGCCGTCGCGCAGTGCTGCGGCCGCGTCAACCGAGGAGTCGCGGTCGACGACCGGCACGTCTATCTCGCGACGCTTGACGCGCGGCTCATCGCGCTCGATCGCCGCACCGGAGAACTGCGTTGGGAGGTGCAGGTCGGGGATCCGCTGGCCGGCTACAGCGAGACCATGGCGCCGCTGGTATGGGGCGGGATGGTTTTCGTGGGCAGTTCGGGCGCCGAGTTCGGGGTACGCGGCTGTTTCACCGCGTATCGCGCTTCGGACGGCGCGCAGCTTTGGCGCTGGTGGTCGGTGGCACCCGACTGGGAAGGTTCGTACGTCGCGGCCGTCCATGGCGTGCCTCTGAACCGCGACGTGGCGCTCGAACGTGCCGCTGCGCCGGCGTTTCGCGAGGCGTGGCAGCATGGCGGCGGCACCGTGTGGATGACGCCGGCGCTCGACCCGAGGCGTGGCACGATCTACCTGTCCACGGGAAATCCATCGCCGAACTACAGCGGTCTCACACGGCCTGGGGACAACCTGTTTACGGATTCGATCGTGGCGCTGAACGCTCGCACCGGCGCGATGCGTTGGTATTATCAAGAGACGCCGCACGACGTCTGGGATTATGACGCCGGGAGCCCACCGTTTCTTTTGGATGTGCTCGATCGCAGCGGCCGGCGGGTGCCCGCCGTGGCTGAGGCCGGCAAAACAGGCTGGCTGTATGTGCTCAACCGCGATACCGGCGCGCTGATCCGCGTGTCGCAAAATTTTGTGCCCCAGCGCCATCTCTACAAGTCGCCGTACGCGCAATCCTCAATCATGGAGCCCGGCGCCCTGGGAGGCGCCATAGGACCGGTCTCCTACGACCCGGTCCTCTCGCGCGCGTTCGTCGCAGCGATCGACATGCCGAGCACGCACTCCCCGACCACACCGCAGCCGTGGCGCCCAGCGGTGCTGTGGCCCGCCGGCGACTCGGAGGAGCTGCGCTATGCGCTCTTCTCCGTCAGCGCACTGGATGTGAATACGGGCCGGATCGCGTGGCGACGCTACCTGTCGAGCGGCAAGGGCGGACCCTACTCCAAGAGCTTCATGGGCGGCTCACTGTCCGCCGGCGGAATCGTCTTCGTCCCCGATCCCAATGGCGTGCTGTACGCGTTTGATGCGCGCAGTGGAAGGCAACTGTGGCGGCAGGTCATCGCCGAAACGGACGAAGGCTGGGCGGCAAACCACCGAAGCGCCCGGCAATGGCTCCAAGACGCGTTCATGAGCGTCCATCACGCGCTCTTCGGCCAGCCGGAGCTGCCGAAGGTCAGCGCTCGCCTCGACGGCCCGCCGGTCCTGTATCGGCTGCGAGGACGCGAATACCTCGCGCTGTCCGCAGATGTGTACTCGCGCGACGGCTCGGATCACGATCTTCTCGTCGTGTTCGCGCTGCCGCGTTAGTATTCGGTGTGTTCTAGATCTAAGTCTGAGAACGCGGTGAACCGCTTGTCGAAGCGCAGTTTGATGGCACCCGTCGGACCATTGCGCTGTTTTGCGATGATGATCTCGGCGATGTTCTCGTTCTCCGGCGTCGGGTCGTTGTAATACTCATCGCGGTAGATGAACGCCACGACGTCCGCCTCCTGCTCGATGCCGCCCGATTCGCGCAGGTCCGAAAGCAGCGGGCGCTTGTCGTTGCGCGTCTCGGGTGAGCGGTTGAGCTGCGCGAGCGCGATGACCGGCACCTTCAGCTCTTTGGCGAGCGTCTTGAGGCCGCGGCAGATGTCGTCGATGATCTCCACGCGATTGTTCGCCTTGAGATTGCTCGACTGCAGCAATTGCAAGTAGTCGATGATGATGACATCGAGGCCGTACTTGGCGTGCAGCCGCCGCGCGCGCGAGCGCAGCTCGCTGACGCGCAGCGCCGCGGCATCGTCGACATGGATCGCAAGATCGGCCAACTCGCCCATCGCGGCCGATATCTTGCCCCAGTCATCATCTTTGATGCTGCCGGTGCGCAGCCGTTGTGCGTCGATGCGCGCCTCGGCGGAGAGCAACCGCTGCACCAACTGGTTGCTGCTCATCTCGAGCGAGAACACGGCGACGGACTTGCCGGCGCTCTTGGCGGCGTGCACCGCGATGTTCAAGGACAGCGACGTCTTGCCCATCGAGGGACGAGCGGCGATGATGATGAGTTCGCCCGGCTGGAAGCCGGCGGTGAATTCATCCAGCTTCCTAAAGCCTGAAGGAACGCCGGTGACCTGGCCCTGCTGATGATAGAGTTTGTTGATCTGCTCGAATGCCGGTTTGAGCAGATCCTTCACCATCGTGAACCCGCCAGAGTGGCGATGGCCGATCTGGAAGATCATCTGCTCGCATTGATCGAGCGTCTGTTCCACGTTGTCGCTGGGCTCGAAGCCCATGCCGGTGATGCGCCCGCCGGCCAATATCAGCGAGCGCAGGATCGCCTTTTCCGCGACCACCTTCGCGTAGTACTCTGCGGACGCGGTCGTCGGGACGGCGTTCAACAGTTGCGTCAAGAACTCGAGGCCGCCGACGTCGTCCAGCAGCTTGCGGCGGCGCAGCTCTTCTGCCACCGACACCTTATCGACCGGCTCGCCGCGATCGTACAACGCGTTGATGATATCGAAAAGCGTGCCGTGATGCGGGGCATAGAAATCGGCCTTGCCGACGATCTCGGAGACGACCGGCACCAATTCCCGGTCCACCATGAGCGAACCGAGCACCGCTTGCTCTGCATCGAGGTTCTGCGGAGGAAGTCGATCGATGGAAAGGAGCGCCATAATATTTTTGATATTCTCGCGCCCGTGCGGCGCGCCTCTAGCGGAAAGAAGCGACTCTCGGCCGCTTCTACTATATCTTGTGGTTATTCGCGCAATTCACAACAATCATTCGCGCAATTCGCATAATTCACAACCCATCAAGCTTCCGGCTCCACCGTCACCGTGACCCGCGCGATCACGCCCTGCGTCAGCTTGACCTCGCAGGTGTGCTGGCCGGCGGTCTTGATCGGCTCGTCGAGATCGATGATGTGGCGATCCAGCGAGACGCCGAACGCCGCCTCGATCGCCTCGGCGATCTGGGCGTTGGTGACCGCTCCGAACAGCTTGCCGCTCTCGCCGCCTTTGGCTTTGATGACGACGGGCCGGCTTTCCAGCTTGGCGGCGACTTCGCGCGCGTCCGCGAGCGTCTTCTCGTCGCGTTTTGTCTGCGAGGCCTTGCGTGACGCCGCTTGGGCGAGGTTGCCCTTGGTGGCTTCTTCCGCCAGGCCGTGCGGGAGCAGGTAGTTGCGGCCGTAGCCGGCGGCCACGTCGGCGACGGTCCCCGCCTTGCCGACGCCCTTGACGTCTTGCTTGAGGATGATCTTCACCCTCGTCACTCCGCCGCGAAGGAGATGAGCGCCATGACGCGGGCGCGCTTGATGGCCGTGGTGAGCGCGCGTTGATGCTTCGCGCAGGTCCCGGAGATGCGCCGCGGCACGATCTTGCCGCGCTCCGAGACGAATTTCCGGATCCGCATCATATCTTTATAGTCGATGTTCGTGACCTTGTCGACGCAGAACGAGCAGACTTTGCGCTTCGGCTTGCGATCGAGCCCCTCGCGCTTCTTGGGCTTTAGCCTTTTTGGTCTTGGCGGCATGATTAGAACGGAACCTCTTCTTCTGCTTCCGCGTCGTACTTGTATTCAGGCAGAGCGCTGCCTGGGGCGGCGGCGGGCTTTTGCTGCGAACCCGCGTCCGCGCTTGCGCCTCCGGGTCTCGCGTCGAGCATCTGGAAATCGTCGGCTTGGACCTCGACCGCCGTTCGACGATTGTTCTCTTTGTCGGTGTACTCGCGGATGTGGCAGCGACCGGAGATCAGCACCAGCCGGCCCTTCTGCAGGAACTCGGCGGCGCGCTCACCGCGCTCGCGCCAGACGCTGACGCCGAAGAAATCGGTCTGCTTTTCTCCGCCGTCGCGGCCGCGCGTGCGGTCGACGGCGATGCGAAACGACGCCACAGGAACGCCTTGCTGCGTTTGACGCAGCTCCGGATCGGCGACCAGCCGTCCGACCAGGACGATGTGATTATATGAACCGGCCACGGTATTGCTCCTACTCCGGGGCTAAAGCCCCGGCACTACATACAAATCAGATTTAGGGTTTGACCAGCAGCGCGCGCAATACGTCATCGTGCAGGCGGAGTTGGCGGACGACCTCTTTGGCCGCATCCGCCGCTCCTGAGAACCTCATCGACACGTAGTAGCCTTCGCGCTGGCGCTTGATCTCGTAGGCCAGCCGTCTCTTGCCCATCTGCTCGACGGCGATCGACTCGGCGCCGTTGTTCTTAGCGACGTCGGAGAAATGCGTCGACACCTCGACGACCTTCGGTTCTTCGAGGCCCGGGCTCAAGATATAGGTTATCTCATACTGCGGCACTATAACGTGCGCTGCCTCCCTATGGGCTGGCGGCTTGCCCTGACGCGCGTTTTGAACGCACCGGGCGAGCAGGAAGGATACTTGCTTCTCTTTTGTAGCCACGGAGCTTCAGCTCCGTGCCGGCAAGCCCGCGTATCATATCACACGTTCGGGCGGACTGACAAGGCCGCGAGCGACGTGATCAGCTGATGCGGGATCGTGCCGGCGCGCTGCGCGACCTCGTCAAGGCGTACGCCGTCCATGTCCCCTACGACGATCGCCTCGTCTCCGGCGTTCACGGCCACGCCGAATGGGACTTTGAGCATGGTGAAATTCATGCCGATGGCGCCGACGATGTTGCATCGCTCTCCGCCCAGGATCGCCAACCCGCCGACCGACAGCGCTCTTGGCAGCCCGTCGGCGTAGCCGAGCCGCAATGTCGCAATCGCCTCGCCCGCTTGGGCGACAGCCGTACCCCCGTAACCCAATGCGGTGGGACGGTCAAAGCGTTTCACATACATGACCGGCGCTCGCAACGTCAGCGCGGTTTTCAGCGCTAACTGCGGATGGGTGCGGCCAAGAGACGAACCATACAGGCCGACGCCGATGCGCACCGCAGCGCCGCCCGCCCCCCACAACGCGGGTCCGGTGCTGGCGAGGTGCGTGATCGGAACTTTCAGGCCGGATACCCGCAACGCAGAAACGGCGGCATCGAATGCGGATTCTTGCGCCGGCATGGAGTCTTGGCCTGCGATGTGCGTCCACGCGCCCTCCCACGTCACGCCCTTCAAGCCTTGCACGCCCGAAGCGAACTGTGCGATTTTTGCCGCTGGTACGCCGCTCCAGCCGGTGCCGGTCTCGATCGCGACATGCGCGAGGGCCGGCTTTCCGCGGGTGTCACCGATGCGCGACAACTCGTGCGCGCCCCGTTCATCCTCGATCGTCGCGACGACGTTCAGCCGAGCGGCGGTCTCGAGTTCTTCGAGCGGCGTCGCCCACACGTGCACGATAGGCGCGGAGATGCCGGCGTCGCAAAGGCGTACCGCTTCCTGCATATCCACGACGCACAAGCGATGAGCGCCGGCCTCGAGGCAAGCACGCGCCACCGGAATAAGCCCGAGACCATAGGCGTTCGATTTGACGACCGCCCAAAGTTCGCGCTCGGCTAGATAGCTGAGCCAGGCTCGGACGTTGTGTCGTACCGCGTCCAGCTTCAGCTCGAGCTGCGGCCCCCTCATGCGTCATCGCAGGTTCGGCGTCCGAGCGCCGAAAACATGGCCTGCATGAGGCGTACGTCGTTCCTCCAGCGAGCGTTTGCCATGCTGGCAGGCACGAACGTCATTCCGGGCTGGATGCGGGAGCCGGGCGGCACGGTGCCCGCGTACGGCTCGCCTTCTTCATTCGAGAGCGCGGTAGCCCGCTCGCCCGCTGACGCGCGGAACATCGCGCTGTCGCCGCTCGCCGCCCAACGCGGCATCATAACGGCGAGCGGCCTCTGCTTCGTGCGCTGCCACGCCGGAATTCCGGCCATCGATCCATCCCAGCACCGTCTGCTCATCCATGGTCTGGTCAAAAGCCCGCTGGTGCTCACGATGGGCGACCTCGCGCGTTTGCCTGCGGTCGCGCGCATCCACTTTTTGGAGTGTTCGGGCAACACCGGGTCCGAATGGCGCGGCCCGGCGGCCGAAACCGTCCAGCAGTCTCACGGGTTAGCCAGCTGTTGTGAGTGGACCGGCGTCCGGCTGCGCGACCTCCTCGAGCTGGTCGGCGTGAGCCCCAGCGCACGCTGGTTTCTCGCGGAAGGCGCCGACGCCGCGGCGTTCGACCGCTCAATCCCGATCGCAAAGGCCTATGACGACGCGCTTCTCGCATATGGACAAAACGGGGAGATGCTGCGGCCGGAACAAGGCTATCCGCTGCGCCTGATCGTGCCCGGCTACGAGGGCAGCGCGAACGTCAAATGGCTTCGGCGCATCAAGTTGCTCGCGCAGCCCGTGTATTCGCGCGAGGAGACGGCGCGCTATACCGACCTCATGCCGAACGGCAGCGCGCGCGCTTTCACGCTGATCATGGAAGCTAAGTCGGTCATCGTAAGCCCGTCGGGAGGTCAGCACGTGAGTTCCGGGCGCAATCAGGTGGTTGGCTTCGCATGGAGCGGCCGCGGCAAGATCGCGCACGTCGACGTCTCCCTCGACGGCGGGTCGAGCTGGCGTCGAGCGGCGCTCGACACGCCCGTGCTTCCTAAAGCATTTTCGCGCTTTACCGTGGCCTTTGACTGGAACGGCCAGGATATGGCGTTGCTGAGCCGTGCCACGGACGAAACCGGATACGTCCAACCAACCCTTGCCCAACTCGTTCGCGTGCGAGGCGTCAACTCAGGCTACCACAACAATGCGATCCATGGCTGGCGCGTCTCCACCACCGGCGCGGTCAGCAGATTATGAGGCGCGCCGCGCTGGTCTTGTTGTGGGCAGGGGTGTTCGCCATCGCAATGGTTTGGATCGCGTGCACGCACACGAGCTCGGCGGCGCAAATCGGCCAGGTCCCCAGCGCCGACGAGATCGACGCGTGGAACATCGACGTCTCGCCTAACGGCGACGGGCTACCCGCGGGCTCAGGCACTGCTTCAGCTGGCGAAGGCATTTTCGCCGCGAAGTGCGCGGCCTGTCACGGCACTGCCGGCAACACCGATCTCGCGGGAGGCATCGGTTCGCTGCGAGGCCCAAATCCGGTGCGAAGCGTGGGCAACTATTGGCCCTACGCGACGACGCTCTTCGACTATATCCGGCGGGCCATGCCGGCCGACAAGCCGCAGACGCTTAGCGCCGGCGAGATCTATTCGCTCAGCGCGTATGTCTTATGGATGAACGGCATCGTGTCGAGGGACCAGGTCTTGGATCGCTCTTCGCTGCCCCGCGTCGCGATGCCGAACCGCAAAGGGTTTCTCGAGCATGACCCGCGGCCGGATGTGCCCTAAGTCGAGAACGATCCCACCGAAGCCGGCGTGCACGAGTTGCCATTTTGAACCAACTCGACGTTCCAGGTGCGTCCAGCGGTCATCGGAGAGATCGACGATTGGTAGTAGAAGTCCGACGCGTACGGATGAGGCCCCGAAGGGTCGGGCACGAGGTTGAGCGTTCCGCTGGTCATCTGATTGTTGAAATTGTCGACCAGCGTGAATTGCCACTGGGCGTACGTGCTGTAGAGCGTGTTGCTATTGCCGTTTGCGACGATCGTGATCTGGCCGATGTTCGACGACACGCCGCCTTGATTCGGGGCCGGGTTCGCAAGCTGCACCTGCGTCCCCGGATTGCAGGCCAACAGACCTCCGAAGATCCCGCCGGGGAGGCCGACGCCGGTGCAGCTCGTCGAAGCGAGCAAGCATACTCCGGCCGCGACGAGCGACGCTATTCTCTTCATGTATCATATCGTATCGCCGCAACCTTACGCGCGCCTGGGAAAGAGCTTACGAGCGCCTGGGAAACGCCCTAGAACTGTTTCTTGCTGTCCAATAGGATCGTGACTGGGCCTTCATTGACCAAGCTCACGCGCATTTGCGCGCCGAAGGTGCCGGTCTCCACCTTCACGCCTTCGCGGCGCATCAGCGCGACCACGCGTTCGAATAACGGCTGAGCGGTTTCTCCGGGCGCGGCGTCGACAAATGAAGGCCTGCGGCCTTTGCGCACGTCACCGTGCAGCGTGAACTGCGAGACCGCAAGCACCGCGCCGCCCACCTCGGCGAGCGAAAGGTTCATCGCGCCCGCGTCATCGTTGAAAATGCGCAGGCCGGCGATCTTGGAAGCGATCGTCGCCGCGTCTTCTTCGGTATCATCCCGCCCCACACCGATGAGCGCCAGGAACCCGCGCTCGATGCTGCCGACCGCGGCGCCGTCAACTTCGACGCTTGCGCTGCTGACGCGCTGGACGACCGCACGCAATGTCGTGCTGGTTCTAGCGGTCGCCGGCGTGCGCTTCGCGCTTGGTCACGCGGTAAGCAGAGCGCACCTCGCGCACGCGCCCGATCTTGCGAAGCAACTGGCTCAAGTGGTCGAGATCGCGGATCTCGAGGCTGCAGGAGATCGTCGCGGTGCCGTCTTTTTTGGTGCGCGCGGTGACCGACGTCGCGTTGGTCTTGTGCTCGGACAAGACGCCCATGATGTCCTGGAGCAAGCCCGGCCGGTCGCTGGCCTCCACCTCGACGTCAACCAGGTGCGCATCGGTCGGCGAGACGTCCCAAGCGACTTCGATCAGCCGATCGGGCTGAGAGCCGAGTTGGGCGGCGTTCGGGCACTCGACGCGGTGCACCGAAACGCCCTTGCCCTGCGTGATGAAGCCGAGGATCGCGTCGCCGGGCACCGGACGGCAGCAGCGCGCGAAGCTGACGAGCACGTCGCCGATGCCGCGCACTTTGACGCCCGAGGTCGCGCGCCGTGTCGGTTTGCGTACGCCGACCGTCTGCCGGTCGATCGGCAACGGCACGATCTTCTGGCGCTTGGCTTCTTCGCGCGCCCGCGCGATGATTGAGCCCATGGACGCGTCGCCGAAGCCGATCGCGGCGTACATGTCATCCAAGCTCCCGTAGTTGAGCCGCGCCGCGCAGGCGCTCAAGAATTGCGCGCTTGCGATTTGTGAAAGCTGATTGCGCGTGAGTTCGCGGTCGAGGGTCTCGCGGCCGGAAGCGATGTTCTCGTCACGCCGATTCTTACGGAACCATTGCTTGATCTTATGCTTGGCGCTTGACGTCTTGCAGACCGAAAGCCAATCCAGCGACGGGCCCGGGCTGCTCTTGCTGACGAGCGCCTCGCAGATGTCGCCGTTTTGCAAGGCGTATTCGAGCTGTACGATGCGGCCGTTGACCTTCGCTCCGACGCAGCGGTGTCCGACGCCGGTGTGCACGTGATACGCGAAGTCGATCGGCGTGGCGCCGGCCGGGAAGCCCATGACGTCGCCCTTGGGCGTGAACACGAACACTTGGCTGGCGAACAAGTCCACCTTGAGGCGCTCGATGAACTCGCGGCTGTCGTGCATCTCTTCTTGCCACTCAAGCAACGAGCGCAGCCACGAGAGCTTCTCGTCGAAGTCGTCCGGACGTCCGCCTTCCTTATACCTCCAGTGCGCGGCGATGCCGTACTCGCTGGAGCGGTGCATGTCCCACGTACGGATCTGGATCTCGATCGGGTCGCCGCCGGGACCGATGACCGTGGTATGGATCGATTGGTAGCCGTTGGTCTTCGGCATCGCGATATAGTCTTTGAAGCGTCCGGGCAGCGGCGTCCAGATGCTGTGCACCACGCCGACGGCGCCGTAACAGTCCTTGACCGAATCCACGATGATGCGGATGGCCGTGAGGTCGTAGATCTCCGAAAATTCCTTGCCGGATTGGAGCTTCTGGTAGATGGAGTAGAAATGTTTGGGCCGACCGGACACATCCGCCTTGAGGGTCATGGTGTCGAAGCGGCTGCGCACGTCGGCGATGACGTTCTTGACCGAACGCTCGCGGTCGGCGCGCCGCTTGGCCACGCGATCGGCGATATCTTGGTACGCGGTGGGATCGAGATACCTAAGACTCAGGTCCTCAAGATCCCACTTCATCCGATAGATGCCGAGGCGGTGGGCGAGCGGCGCGTAGATCTCCAGCGTCTCCTCCGCGATCGTCTTCTGCTTGGCCGGCGTGAGGCTGCCGAGCGTTCGCAAGTTGTGAAGCCGGTCGGCGAGCTTGATGATGATGACGCGGATGTCGCGCGCCATCGCCAAGAACATCTTGCGAAGGTTCTCGACTTTGACGTCTTCTTTCGTCTGATACGGGATCTTGGTCAGCTTGGTGAGCGCATCGACCAGGCCCGCGATCTCCATGCCAAAGCGCTTCTCGATCTCTTCGAGCGGAACGGTCGTGTCTTCGACGACGTCGTGGAGCAGGCTCGCGGCGATCGACGCCGGGTCCATCTCGTAGTCGGCGAGGATCGAAGCGACGGCCAGCGGGTGGGTGATGAAACTGTCGCCGCTGGCGCGCGTCTGGCTGCCGTGCGCGGCTTCGGCAAAGGCGTAAACGCCCTCGAGCCAGCTCTCGTCCAGGCCGGGGTAATACTTCTTTACTTGCTGCGTCAGCTCGCGGATTGTGCTCGCCATGGGATGCTTCTATTGTACTTATGGGCGGCGCGGGACGCAAGCGGGGGGCTGCTAGTAGCGGATGAAGCTCTTGACGTCCACGCCCTTGAGCTTATCCCGCCCGTGCAGGGCGGTGAGCTCGATCAGGAACGCAAAACCGACGATCGTGGCGCCCAATTTTTCGACCATCTGGCGCACCGCCGAGGCGGTCCCCCCGGTCGCCAACAGATCGTCGATGACGAGTACGCGCTGGCCTTTGGTCAGCGCATCGTTGTGCATCTCGAGCGTGTTCGTGCCGTACTCCAGGGCGTAGTCCACGCTGATCTTCTCGTACGGCAGTTTGCCCGGCTTGCGCACGGGCACGAACCCCGCGCCGAGGCGATACGCAACCGGGGCGCCGAGCATGTAGCCGCGCGCCTCGATGGCCACGACGAAGTCGACCTTCTTGTCGCGATATTCATCGGTGAGAAGATCGATCACGCCTTTGAAGCCTTGCGCATCTTGCAGCACCGGCGTGATGTCGCGGAAGAGAATGCCGGGGATCGGGAAATCCGGAATGGATCGGATGCGCGCCTCAAGATCGGCGACGTTCATGCTGCGGCAGGTTCGGGGCACGCGGCGGAAATCATTTCGCCGCTTCGCGACGATGCAGGAGGCTCTTGGCGACTGCGACCGTAACGTTCTCGCATGCGGGTCGCGCGGCTTTTCGGAATCGACATCTATGTAGATGTCAGTTGGCTTTTTATTTTCGCGCTCGTCGCTTGGTCATTGAGCGCGGACATGGGACCGCTGCATCCCGCCAACTTGCCGCCCGCCGAGCGCATCGCGCTCGGGGTGGGGACCGCGCTGCTCTTCTTCGCCAGCGTGCTGGTGCACGAACTTGCGCACTCGGTCCTCGCCCGCGCGCGTGGTTTGGAGGTGTCGCGGATTACGCTGTTCATCTTCGGTGGCGTTTCAGCGTTGGGCAGTGAATTCGACAGCGCCTCGGGCGAGGGTTGGATCGCCTTGGTCGGCCCGCTGGCGAGCATTGCGATCGCGCTGGTCTTCTTCGTGCTCGCGCAGCTGCTCGGCGTGCAGACCTCACTCGGGGTTGCCGCCGGCTACCTCGCCTATGCGAACACCATTCTCGGCATCTTCAATCTGCTGCCGGCGTATCCGCTGGACGGCGGCAAGGTGCTCCACTCGTTGATCTGGCGAAAAACCGGCAGCCGCTTGCGTGCGACGCGCATCGCCGCCGGCATCGGCCGCAGCATCGCGATCCTTTTGATCGCGTTCGGTCTGCTCGAAACATTCGTGATCGGGCTGATCGGTGGTTTGTGGATGGCGCTCATCGGTTGGTTTCTGTTCCAGGCGGGATCGGCCGAAGCGTATCAAACGGAATTGGCTTCGAGTTTGCGCGGGCGTACCGCACTCGATGTCGCCACAGCGCCGCCTCCGGCGCTTCCAGCCGACACGCCGATGCAGACCGCCCTCGAACTGCTGCTCAAGACCGGGCAGCGGGCTACTGCCGTCGCAGACGGAGCGCGTCTGCTTGGCATCGTCACGCTCACGGATCTAGCCCGTTCGAACGCCCAGGCGCCGCTTTCGGCGGTGATGACGCCGATGGCGAAAGTGAAGAGCGCCGCCCCTGAAACCGATGCGCTCGACACGCTGAAGCTGCTCGCCGAAACGGGCTTCCATCAGATCCCGGTTGTGGACGGCACCGGCGCGCTGCGCGGGTTCGTCACGCGCGAGGGGCTGCTGCAGCGCGTAGCGCTAGCACCAGGGGCGTAAACGCGAGAGCGCTAGTGCAGCCGGCCGATCGTGAAGACGTACCAGGCTTGCGCTTTCCATCCGGGCGTTGAGTTCGCAGCCAGCACGGCTTCGGCGTTGAGGATGAGCGCGTTGGTGAACTTCGGGCTTACATGCCTGAACGCGATGATCGAGAAATCGACGTTGCCGGTGTGCCCGATCGTCCCCATGCCGTCGTCCGTGAGTTCGTTGCGCGCCGATACGACTGCGGCCGCGTGGAAAACGGTGAACGGCTCGAAGATCTCCTCGGTCAGGCCGTGGCTCGACGCTGCGGGCGCTCCCGCCGCGGGATTGTTGTCGTAGTTGTGCTGATAGATGAGGATAGCACCGGGCAGGTTGTGCGTCGAGTCGAGTTGCACCCATCCCGCGGTCGAATTGTAACGGTCGAGCGTGCCGTCCGAGATCGTGAACACGCCGCTGCCACCATAGAGCCCGACCTCGACCGGCCTGTCGGGACGCGCGTACACCGCTCGCCATTGGAGCGTCTTGTCGGTGTCTAGGGTACCCCACTTGGTGGCGGTGTCGAGGTTGCCGCTCGGGCCTAAGTAGGCGAGCGATCCCGTGAACCAGCTCTTGACGTAATCGAACTTGGCGCCCCAGCGATTGTTGGCCAGCGGATATGCGTGCTCGCCGACCGTCATCCCCGGCGTTGCGAAGCCTGACAAATCGAAGAACTGACTGTAGAACGACGGCGCCGGCGCTTCGAGCTTGCCGACGGTCAGGTGACCGTCACGGTGGAACAGCTTGTTGTAGGTCAGCCACAGCGTGTCCGTGCCGCCCGGTTGATCGGACTGCCAGACCCATTGGTGGAAGTGGAAGGTGAAGTCGGTGCCGATGAAGCCGGCGCCGTGCAGCGCGAAGTTGCCAAACTGCACCTTGTGCGGCAAGTTTGCATCCATCGTATCGTAGAACGCCGTTTCTCCGAGCCAGATCGGGATCGCCCGGTGGATCGTGGCAGCGTCCAGCGACGAGTAGTTGCTGCGCTGGACGTAGCGGCCGTAGGCATTGAGCGCCGGCGCGACCGAGTGGCAGACCTCGCAGTTCATGTCGTAGGTCTGCGCGAAATTAGGCATGGCTTGCGAGGGCCGCATGGATTCCGCGATTGACGCCACGACGAGAATCGCGGCGACTACGAGAATCGTGAGGCGGACCTGCCCGTTCATTTTGCTATTTCACCACGATCGTGATGACCATATCCCCATGGCCTGGACCACACGGAATGGCGCAGTGGATCTTGTACGTCCCGGGGGTCTTGGGCGTGAAGGTGACGTCGACGAACTTGCCCGGCGCGATGGCGGTCTTCGGGATGCCGAGCTCGTCGGATTGGATGCCGTGCACCCCGGACGTCGCCGTCACGTGCAGGGTCACGGGCTGACCTGCTTCGACCGTGATGGTGTTGGGCGTGAACTTCCAGTTGGCGGCCGATATGTCGATCGGCGGGTGCGCCGCTGCGGGCGCGCTGGCGCCCATTATGAAGCCGATGGCGGCAAGGAAGAGAGTGCCGCAGAATAAAGCGCGTTGGATAAACATTGCGAGGACCTCCGTGACCCTATTATCTCACTTCTTGGGGTGGCGGATTGAGAAGGAGCGGTGAAGACTGCTACAAAAAGCGCAGCCAGATCGGCAAGGAATAACTTGTGAATCAAAAGGATCCTCTCCTTCCAGCCACGCGGACGTTCATTACGTTCTTGGGCGTGGCGTTTGTCATCGGCTGGCTGCTGTTGTTCTGGCTCGCTCGCAGCAGGTTCTAGCCGATGCACATCCACCGGCTCGAGCGCATCTGGATCGGCCTTAGCATCGGCACGCTGGTGGTTTTCTTGGGCCTCCTCAGTGCCGCCGCCATCAGCCAGGGACTCATCCCGCCTTCGCACCTGCAGCCGATCGACCCGACCAAGGTCTCCAGCACGCCGCCGTTCGACAATCCGAGCCTGCGCAAGCTGCCGGACGGCTCGTACGAAGCGTACATCATCGCCCGGATCTTCTCGTTCACCCCCTCGACTATGAAAGTGCCGCGCGGCGCGAAGGTGACATTCTATAGCACGAGCCCGGACGTCGTCCATGGATTCTTCATCGCGAATACGGATGTGAACATGCTGGTGGTCCCCGGTTGGGTTAGCACCGCTTCGCACACGTTTGACCAGCCCGGCACCTATCTGCTGATGTGCAACGAGTATTGCGGCTCGGGTCATCACTACATGTACGGCACGATCGAGGTTCACTAGGATGGCGGCGGCGTCTCAGATCGAGCGCGAAAACCGGCTTGGGCTCGCGCACATCTACACCGCGACCGCGGCGCTCGCGCTGGGCGCGGTTTTTGGCTTGCTGCAGGGCTGGTCGAGAGCGCACTGGTTCGCGGCGCCCCACGCGTTCGACTACTATCGCATGCTCACGATGCACGGGGTGCTGATGGCGCTCGTCTTCACCACGTTCTTCATCGCCGGGCTTGCGACGATCGCGGTGTATCGGACGATGCCGCGCCAGCGCTCGCTTTTCTTAGGCTGGACCGGGTTCTGGGTGATGCTGGCCGGCACGGTGGCCGTGGCGGCGATGATCCTGAGCGGCAACGCGACGGTGTTGTACACCTTCTATGCGCCGCTCAAGGCGCACCCGCTCTTCTACATCGGCGCAACCGTGCTCGTCATCGGCACTTGGATCGTGCTTGCCGACATCGTCGAGAACGCCGTCTGGTTCAAGCGCAACAATCCGACACAGAAGCTGCCGCTGCCGGCTCACGCCGCGGTCTGCACCTTCGTCATGTGGTTCATCGCGACGATGGGCGTGGCCGCTGAGATGCTGGTGTACCTCATCCCGTGGTCGCTTGGCTGGAGACCGACCGTCGACGTCATGATGACGCGCATGCTGTTCTGGTACTTCGGCCACCCGCTCGTGTACTTCTGGATCATGGGCGCGTATCTGATCTGGTACAACCTCGTGCCGACCCGCTACGGCGGCACGGTCTTCAGCGATGCCATCACCCGGGTCGTGTTCATCATGCTCATCCTGTTGTCGACGCCCGTCGGCTTGCACCACGAATTCGTTGAACCGGCGATCTCGGCCGGCTGGAAATGGGTGCACACGATGACCACCTACGGCGTCGTGGTGCCATCCGTCATCACCGCGTTCGCGATCTTCGCGTCGTTCGAAATCGCCGCGCGTCGCCGCGGCCAGAGCGGCTTCATCGGCGTGATCCGCTCGCTGCCCTGGAGCGACCCGGTGTTCGCCGGGCCCGCCTTCGGCATGCTGCTGTTCATTCTCGGTGGTTTCGGCGGCCTCGTGAATGCATCGTACGCCATGGACGCGATGGTGCACAACACCATGTGGATCGTCGGGCACTTCCACGTGACCGTGGGCGGCCCGGTGGCGCTGACGTTTGTCGGCGCGGCGTACTATTTCGTGCCCAAGCTCACCGGACGCAAGCTGTGGGCTCCCAAGCTCGCGTTGGCGCAGGAGTGGGCGTGGTTCGTGGGCATGCTCGTGATGTCGATCAGCATGCATATCGGTGGCCTGCTCGGCTCGCCGCGCCGAACGGACGACGTCTCCTACCTGGGCGCGACCGCTGCCAACGCGTGGGCGCCGGAGATGACGTGGGCGGCCGTTGGCGGCACCATCCTATTCTTGAGCATCATTCTGTTCACCATCGTCGCCGTCGGCACACGTTTCGCCAACGAAAAGGGCGATACCGACATCAAATTCGCCGACGTCGATCCGCAAGCAGTCGCGACGCCGGTGATCCTTGACCGGGTGGGCATGTGGGGGGCGATCGCGTTCGCCCTAGCCCTGATAGCCTACATCGGCCCGGTCATGGAGCTCATCGGCTTGCACGGCTATGGCGCGCGCGGCATGAGGACCTGGTAGCGGCGTGCGGCCAAAACCTTTTCGGCCGCAACGTCACACTAGTCCGGCGATTCGGACGGCTCCGGTGTGGCCGGCGTCTCCGAAGGCTCCGGCGACTCGGGTGCCTCCGATGGCTCTCCCGACTCTGCCGGCTCCGGCGTTTCGGACGGCTCCGGCGAGGCCGGCGTCTCCGAAGGTTCCGGTGACTCCGTGTTTTCGGTGACGTTTTCGTCGACGACGACTTCATCGCCAGCATCGTCCTGAAGTTTTACGACGGCCGTGCCGGCTGACAGCGGCATCACGGAAAACGTGTTGGATGACATCGCAGCGACCGCAATCGACCCGTTGTTACCGCTGGCCGAGACGTGCGTCGCCGGGGCTGTCATGGTCGCGGTGAGCGTCGAGCCCAGAGCGAACCCGGACGGCGTCAATCCCTGGCACGACACGTTCACCGAAAGCCGGCCAGAGGCCCACGTCTTGCTGGTGCAGCTCAACTTGAGCGTCGCGCTCGGCCTGCTCACGATTGCGCCACCGCCGCTGCATCCGGCGATAACCGCGCCGGTCGTCAACAGCGCGAAGGCTGAACGAAACGAAATAGTCATATTGGTTCCCCCAAGGACACGCGCGGAGCGTGGCACGCGTTCTTCGGGTTGCGTTCGCGGACGAACCTGCCGTGCGCCGGTTGACCAGCCTCACACTTACCATGTGCGCAATGCGGAAACCTGAAAAATCGGAAGGGCGCGACGCCTTCCTGGACTAGACCTGTGCTCGTGCGGAGGGGATAGTGGGCGCACCGTCCTTCCGGGAGGTTCACAGTCCGTGGAAACGATCGCAACTACGTCCGCTCCGCTTCATCCCGTTGTCTTCGGCGTCTATCGCGACGGCGACAACAACCTCGACGCCGTTCAAGAGCGCAACGTGACGGACTTCATCCAGGCCACGGGTGCGAACGCTGCGCTCAAAGTGGTCGCCGAAGACACGACGTCGCTGGCCCGAAAGCCGTTCACGAGCAGCGACCTTCGCACCGAATCTTCGATCATCCAGGGCGGCGCGCAGCACGTGGTCAAAGTCGAGCCCGCGCTCGATATGTCCAGCCGCGCGACGCTCGCGGCCTTTGTCTCGCGAACGCTCGAAGAGCGCGCCGCCGACCCGAAATTCCGAAACGCCGACGTTTGGCTCGACCTGGTGGACCACGGTGCCGGTGACGGCGGTGGGCTGCAAGCCGACTCCGCCGGCGGCAACTGCATGACGATGGAGGACATCGCCGGCGCCATCGCAGACGGCAGGGCGCGGTTTCAAAAAGCGCACCCCGGCGGGAATGCCACGATCACGGGCGTGCTCGCCAACCAATGTTTGATGGCGACTTTGGGCTTCGCCGACGCGCTCTCGCGCAACGGCGTTCGTTTCCTCGCGGCAAGTCCGGAAACGATGTTGGCGCCAGGCGCACCGTCCGCCAAGATCGCTGACGCGCTCACTCACGGCGGCGATTGGGCCGCTAACGTCGTGCAATCGACGATGCAGGCGCGCTACGGGGCAGACGGCTATCATCCCGCGGCGGCGTTCGACGTGTTCGATCTGGATCCGGCGAAGATGCGTGCCGTTCGCTCGAGCGTGCGCGGCTTCAACGATTCGGTCGTCCGTCTGCGCCAATCCGACGCCGCGGGCGACCTGGTGCATGACGTCCGCAGCGATATTCGCGGCGTGCCCGGGATGGCTCGGTTCGATCATACGGCGGACATGATCTATCATTCCGATCGTCCTGCCGAGGCGGTCTACGATCGAATCGCGGCGGACGACCGGCTGCCGGCGTATGTCCGCAACTCAGCCGCGAGCGCCTCGCAGGCAGCGCGCGCACTCGTTCTAGCGCATGAAGAATACGGTATGTTCCTCCCGTTTCATGCGTCGTACGCGGATGCGGCGGGGCCAACCGAGCACTTGCCCCTCAATCGGACCCAGTACGATCCCTGGGCCGGGAACGGCATCACCGAAACCCACAACGGATTCTTCGACGCGGTCCACGGACCTGAATTCGCCCGCGCCATCGGTGCCTACAACGCGCGCGATGACGCCGCCGGTGCCGTCATGTAAGCCTTGCGGCGGTATCTTGCGGTGAGATATAATGAAGCGGGCGCTTCCAGCAAGACTCCGGGGGACCCACTCGTGCGCTTCACCTCAACGCTCCTCGCTCTTACACTTCTCACCTTCTTACCGGCTCCTGCGCGCACGGCGAACAGCGTGCCCGCGTTGCCGGTGCCGGACGGCGCCGCGGTCATCCTCAATACAGGCTCCGCCGAACTTTCCGGCTATCGCATCGTCATCGCGCCGACCGGCAAGGCTGAATCGATCGACGGCGCGGGCCGCAGCAAAGGGCAAGTACGTCAGGATCTAGCGGATGCTCTTTTTCGTGACTTAACGGCCGCGGGCGCGCTATCCAAACTCGATGCCGCCGCCTGTGCCGCTGCTGCGACCACGCCGAAGACCGTTTTGACTTGGCACGGCGAACAATCGCCTGACTTGACCTGCGCAAGTTCCGGCAGCGCGCTGCTCAACGACGTGCAGGCGATCGCGCGCGCTCTCTACGTCTCCACCTATCGCAGCAAACCGATGTCCGTCTTCGTGCCGCAAGGCTCGGTTGGAGGCGGATCGCAAGAAGTGGTGCCCGTCGCAACGGCCGCCCCCGCGCCGCCGCCGGCGAGCGGTGGTTACGGCGGCTACGGCGGCCACATGTAAACGGAAGGATCTGTAGCCACGGACCGATCTCTCATGTAGCCACGGACCTTTAGGTCCGTGCCCGAGCGACGCCCTAGCGTCACGCTGTGGGCTTCGTCTCCTGTACGGCACGAGCAAAGCCGCTGCGGCGAGCGCACGGACCTAAAGCTCCGTGGCTACGTAAGAAGTTGGCTACTTCAGGTTAGACGGGCTCGCGGCGGATGCCGAACAGCGTTCGGCGTAAACGCTCGACGACGCGCGCACCGCAAGCGCGCTCGTAATACTCGACCGGCCCGACAGCGGGGATGAGGGCTTGGGCGAAACCCAGGTCGCGCAGCGACGCGAGGGCGCGACGCGCGAGCACCCTTCCGATTCCTTTGCCACGAAGCCGCTGGTCGACGCCCATCGGTCCGAAAAGACCGACCTCTCGCTTGTCGAGCCATCCGCGCAACCACCACCAGCGGTATTTCCGCTGCTCGTACGTCGCGAATCCAACCGTCGAGCCTGCGCGATCTTTGGCGAACCAGTTCCAGCCGGCAGCGGCCTCCTTGGGCCACCGGCCATCAAACGTGCGCTCGATCCAGCGGTGTTCTTCCTCGCTCGTTCCGTTGGCGTGCGCCAGCGTAAGACCCGCAGCCGCGAGGAGCTCTTCTTCCCCGGGCGTCGCGAGCGGAGCGGTCCGGAGGTCGACGAGCATGTTGACCAGCAAGCGGCGCTATTCTTCCGGCTCGAGGTGGATCAGCACGTGTGAGCGCGGCAAGACCCTTTTGATGTCGGCTACGATGAGATCCGAGGTGTCGTGCGCCACTTTGAGCGGCGTGCCACCGGGCATCTGCAAATGGAAATCGATGAACTCGCCCGCGCCCGAGCGGCGCGTGCGCAATTTGTGATAGCTCGCGAACGTCTCCCGGTGGCCCTCGATGATGTCGCGAATGCGATCCTCCTGCTCCGGCGGCAGGCGCTGATCCGTGAGGTCGCCCAGCGCATGGGTGGTGAGATCGTACGCGGACTTGACGATGATGCCGGCCACGACGAGCGAGACGATCGGGTCCAAAATGCTCAGACCCGTGAAGCGGATAGCGAGCAAGGAGAATCCCACGCCGGCCGCGGTCCACACGTCTACGCGCAGGTCGGTGGCCTGCGCGTGCAGCGCGGGCGACTGCTCGCGATGCGCCACCCTATCCAGACGCATGGACACGAGCACGTTGACGACGGCGGAGAACAGCATCACGCCGATGCCGAGATCGAGGTGCGCGAGGCTCGCCCCATGACGAAGCCGCGAGAGCGCCTCCACCACGATGATCGCCGCGATGCCCACGATGAACAGCGCCTGCAGGGCCGCACCGAGGTTCTCAAATTTTCCATGGCCGTAGTGGTGATCGTGGTCCGCCGGCTGCGTCGCCACGCGCACCGAGAAGGATTGCACGATGGTCGTGAACAGATCAGAGCCCGAGTGCACGGCCTCCGAGAGGACGCTCACGGACCCGGAGATCCACCATACCGCAAGCTTGAGCACCACGAGCAGGCTGTTGGAGAACAGCGGCAAGCGAAGCGCGCGCAGGCGCGCGCCACCCGTGCGCGCCAGCGCCTGAGCGCTATTTTTCGTCTGCGTCTGCGGCTGGTTCGGAGGCGAGGTCGTCATCGTTCCCATCAGTCAACACGCCGACCGCTCCCGGCTCACCGGTTCCAGGCGCCGCTTCATCCGGACGCCTTCTGCGGTAGCGCGGCGGCGGAGCGGCGGTCCGCTTCTGCTTGGGTTGGATCTTGCGCATCGGCTGCACGCCCGCCTGACTGCCCGTAGCCGGCGACGTGCTCGTCTGTTCTCTGGCCACAACAGCGGCTCGATCGGTCGCGCGCTTGCGCGCCTCGAAGTTCTTCCACATGACCAACAGCGGGCTGGCGATGAAGATGGAAGAGTATGCGCCGCTGGTCACGCCGACCAGCAGTGCGAAGGCGAAATTCTTGAGCGTATCGCCGCCGAAGATCAGCAGCGCGACGAGCACGATAATCACGGTGGCAAGCGTGTTCACCGAGCGCGTCATGGTCTGCAGCAACGATGTGTTGACCATCTGGTCGTAGGGCACGTCGGGCATGATGCGCGTGTTCTCGCGGATGCGGTCGAAGATGACGATCGAGTCCATCACCGAATAGCCGATGACGGTCAAGAGCGCAGCGAGGAACGCGTCATCCGCCTTGCGATTGGCGATCGCGTAGATGCCGACCATCACGAACACGTCGTGGATCAGCGCGATGTCGGCGATGATCCCATAGCGCAGCTGGTTGCCGAAGCGGAATGCGATGTACAGCAGCTGCAGCACGAGCGCGATGATCAGCGCCCACAGCGACCTCGACAGGTATTCCTTGGAAAGAGAAGCGCCGACCGACGTGATCTGGCTTTGCCCGCGATCGACCTTGAGTCCGGCCCGATCGAGTGCGTCGAACACCGGACCGGGATCGGGGATCGACGTCTGCACCGAGACGATCGCTCGGTCGTTGGGCGCGCTGTCGCCGGTCTTGAACGCGAGCTGGACGCTCTCTTCGCCGCGTTGCATCGGCGCCAGGGCTTCGCGCAGCTGCTTGTCACCTGCGACTTGCGCGGCGGTGGCCCCGGCCTTGTCGACGACCGCCACGCTGACGAGCGCCTGGCGCACCGCGGCCTCGCTCACGCTCTGGTTGAACTTGATGTCGATGTTCGAACCGCCCGTGAACGACAGCCCGAGCGGCAAGCCGTGATGCACGAACAGCGCGATGATGCCGGCGGCGATCACCGCGAGCGAACCGGCGAACCAGAAGTTGCGCTGGCCGATGATGTTCCACTTGAGGTTGCGGAAGAACATAATCGCCGCCCCTATGCGCCGTACGCGGCGGGCGACACCGCGATGTCGTTATCCACGACCACGTCGGCGAAGGCGCGCGTGATCGTCACCGCGGTGAGCAGCGAGAAGACCGTTCCCACGAGCAGCGTGACCGCGAAGCCCTTCACCGTGCCCGTTCCAAGCCAGGCGAGGACGGCCGCGCCGACGATGGTCGTGACGTGCGAGTCGAAGACCGTAGCGAACGCCCGCCTAAAACCAACGCTGACCGCCGCGCGCGTCGTCCTGCCCGCCCACAGCTCTTCTTTGAGCCGCTCGAAGATCAGCACGTTGGCGTCCACAGCCATGCCGATCGAGAGCACGAAGCCGGCGACTCCCGGGAGCGTCAGCACGACGCCGATGCCGGTCACATAGGCCAGCATCAGGAAGCAATACACGACCAGCGCGACGTCGGCCAGGAAGCCCGGCACGCGGTAGAACGCCAGCATGAACAGCAGTACGATGCCCAGGCCGGCCAGCGACGCGATGAGCGATTTCTCCAGGTCGATGCGTCCCAGCGTCGGACCGACGTTCTCGGTCTCGATGATGGTGAGCGGCACTTTGAGCGCGCCGGCGTTCAATTCGGTTGAGAGCGTGATCGCGTCGTCTTGCGTGAAGTTGCCGGTGATCTGCCCTTGCGCGCCGATGGCCGACTGGATGATGGGCCCGGAGACGAATTTCTTGTCGAGGAAGATCGGCAGCGGTTTGCCGACGTTCTTGCTCGTCCACTCGTAGAATTTCTTGGCGCCGGGGCCGTCAAGGGTGAAATCCACCACGTAGCCGTTGCCGGCCTGATTGGGACCGACGGTCGCGCTCTTCATGTCGGTGCCCGTGATGATCGGCGGTCCCGAATCCTTGTACGCCTGTTCGGCCGCGTACTTCTTGTCGTTGTACGCGCGGGTGTTCTGCTCGGCTGAGAGCGGCCGCATCTCGAGCACCGCCGCCTCGCGGATTAGGCGGATCGCTTCTTCGGTCTTCTGCAAGCCCGGCATCTCGATGTTGATGCGATCCGGCGGGATCTTCTGAAACGTGATTTCGCTCGTGCCCAGCGTGTTGAGCCGATTTTGGAGCACGCTTTGCTCTTCATCTAAGATGTCGGACGTGATCTTCGGCACCACGTCGTTGGGCTGAAGTTGGACCAGCGTCCGCAGCCCGCCCTGGAGGTCCAGACCCAGCTTGACCTTCTGCTTTATCGGCGTGAATGTGTAGTAGCAGCCGACGCACAGCAGCAGGATGACCGCGATCTTGATGGGGTGCTTCCAGCGGAACCACATGTTCTACAAAAGGACCTTTCGGGACGTATGAAAACGGCCCGGACGGGATTCGCCGCCGGCCCTCGCAACCCTGGAAAAAGCCCTGAGCTTTAGCGCAGCGTGGTGCCGTTGACGATGACGCTGAAGTCGCAGCCGAGAAAGCGCGCCGCCGCGTCGCTCATGGCGAAGCGCTGGTTGAAAAGAGCGTTGATGTCCTCGCGCGTGCCGATCGCTTCGTCGACCGACAGGCGCAGCGCGATCATCTTTTCCGCGCCGTCCACATCGAGCTCCGCCTTGGTCACCGCGAAGTTCACCTTGTCGTGGATGTCGAAGGCTTGCGGATCGCGCGTCCGGACGCGCGAGCGATGGACGTCCGCCTTGTCGGCGAGGATCAGCGCCGCGCTGTGCGCGCTGACCGGAACGCCGAGTTCCGTCTCGTCGTGATTGCCGATGGCAGCCATGACTTCGGCTGCGTCCATCGTTGACACGCCGCGCGCTACCAGCAGTTGATACGCGAGCAATGCGCCCGCAGCGGCGTGCGTGTTGCGGCCGGCGGCGTTGCCGATGTCGTGAAGCAAGCCGGAAACGGCGGCGAGATCGCAGGCATGTTCGTCGTGGCCAAGCTCTCTGAGCACGCGCGCCGCCGTGACGGCGACGAGCGTGACATGCCGTCGGCCGTGGTCGGTATAGCCGAGCGCAGCCGCCACGTTGTCCGCCTTCTCAATGAGGGCCAGGACGTCGGGGTCGTGTCGGAGCGTTTCGAACAGCGAAGGGTGGATCGGTATTGCGGGTTGTTGCATCTGTTTGTGGTTAACGTGGTTCGATGGCGACCGTTTCCTTTACTTCGATGGTATACCCAGGCGCGACCTCGGCCAGTCCTAAAATGGAGGCGTCAAGCGACGCCGATTCGACGAAGCGCGCGAGCGGCAGCCTGAGGGGCTGGGTGCAAACGAAGACCGCTCGACCGTTCCAGCGTTCGACGCAACTTCGCATTGAATCGTGAAGCTTCCGAGCATGAGCCGCGTCCAAGCCGAGGAGTGGTCCGCGGTCGGTCTGTACGATCGAGTCTGAGAGGTTGCTTTCCGCTTCCGCGGTGAGCGCCGCCACGGCAATGACATCGGCGGGTCCGGCGAGCCATGCGCATATCGCAGGAGCGAGGCGGCGTCGCGCGGCCTCGCCGATCGACGACGCATCTTTGCTGTGCTCGGATTCGTCGGCTAGCGTCTCGAGCACGACGACGAGGTCGCGAATCGAGACACCCTCGCGCACGAGATGCTGCAGAACCCGCTGCACCAGACCAAGACCGGCGAGTTCGGGAACAACGCCTTTGACCGCAGCCGGATGCGTGCGCCGCACGTGATCGAGCAGCAGTTGCACTTCCTGTCGTCCGAGGAGCGCCGAAGCATGAGCGCGCGCGACGGCGCCCAGTTTGCTCGTCAACACAGCGATTGGATCGACGATCGTGGCGTGCGACTCAGCTTCCTGTTGCCGAGCCTCATCCGGAGGCAGCCAGCGCGACGCCGCGCCGGTGACCGGATCGAGCGTCGCCTCGCCTGGGAGCTGAGAGAGGGCGGCAGGCGATGCGAGCGCGAGCGCGCGATCGGGATACATCTGACCGTGAGCCACCACGCGATCGCGCACCCGAATCGCAAAACCGCGCGATGGAAGGCGCAAGTCGTCGCGCACGTGCACGCCCGGCAGCACGATGCCCAGTTCGAGCGCCAGCGCGCGGCGCAGGTTCCCGATTCTTTGCAGGAGCGCGGTCCCTGCCGGCTCGTCTAAGAGCGGCAGCAGCGCTTCGCCGACGTCGATCCCTAACTGCTCGACGCCGAGCAGCGCGACGGCGCTCTCCGGCTTACCCGCCTCGACCCGACGGCGACGAGAGTCGGCGGCGAGTTCCTCGCGGCGCCGCTTTTCGCGCGCGCGCCCGGCCGCCGCTCCCGCAATCACTCCGGCCGCTCCCAGCGCGCCGAACGCCATGTGAGGCAAGCCGGGCACCAGCGCGAGACCGAGCATCGTGGCGCCGACCAGCCTCAGGGCGGCGGGGTAGCGTAAGATCTGCCGCGCGAGATCGTCACTCACGCTGTCCCCCGATGAGGCGCGCGTGACCATGACACCCATCGCCGTGGAGAGCAAGAACGCGGGCAGGGTCGTCGCCAACGCGTTCCCGATCGAGAGCAACGTGTAGGTTTGCGCCGCTGCACTGAGATCGAGATGCTTGGCGAGCACTCCGATACCGATGCCGGCAACGATGTTGATCACGACGATGATCAAAGCGGCGATCGCGTCGCCACGGACGAATTTCCCAGCGCCGTCCATGGCGCCGTAAAAGTCGGCCTCCATTTGAATCGCTCGGCGGCGGGCTCGCGCAGCGCTCGCGTCCACGATGCCCGCGTGCAGGTCCGCGTCGATGGCCATTTGTTTGCCGGGCATGGCATCCAACGTGAACCTCGCGGCGACCTCGGCCACGCGCTGCGCGCCATTGGTGACGACGACCAGCTGTACCACGATGAGAATGCAGAACAGGAGCAAGCCCACGACGACATTGCCGCGCATGACGAAGTCGCCAAACGCAGGGATGACCGTGCCGACGCCACCGGCTTGATCGCCTTGCGTGAGGATCAAGCGTGTTGCCGAAACGTCCAAGCTCAAGCGGAATAGCGTCGCTACGAGCAGCAGCGTCGGAAAGGCCGCGAGATCAAGCGGATCGGGCACCATGAGCGCAAGCACGAGCACGGCAGCCGCACCCATGACATCGAGCGCGAGCAGCGCGTCAAGAAGCGCGGGCGGTAGCGGCACGACGAGCATTGCGATTATCGACAGCACCACCACCGCCAACGCAACACCGCTTGAGGTTTGGGGTTCTTTCATGCGTCCGTCTCGGCGCCCGCGAGCGAGCCGCGCGTGCGCACGATCCAGATGAAGATCGCAGCGACGGCGGCGTAGCACTCTTCAGGGATCGGCGCACCGTGCTCCGCGCGAGCGTATAAGGTGCGCGCTAAATCCGGTGATTCAACGATTGGAACGGCGTACCGTTCGGCGGCAGCGCGAACAGCGTGCGCGGCGAGATCGGCGCCCCGAGAGACGACGATCGGGACGTCGATCCCCGGTGGCGCGTAGCGCAAGGCGATGGCGAGGTGCGTGGGATTCGTGACCACCGCGGTGGCGCGGCGGACCGCCGATATGTCGACGGCGCGAACGCGCGTAGCGAGCGACCTTCGGCGAGATTTGACTTCCGGCCGCCCCTCAGCCTCAGCGCGTTCGTCTCGCAACTCGCGCATCGACATCTTGAGATTCGCCGCGAAGCGGCGCCGCTGGATGACGACGTCGGCTAGCGCGACGATTCCGAGCGAAATCGCGGCTCGCTGCCAGCTCGTCTTGAGCGCTTCTCCCAACGCCGCCGCGCTCTCCGGGAACGGTGCGCCGAGCATCGCTGCCCCGATCAGCGACGCCACACACGGTTCCGCCGCCCAGCCTAGCGCGGCGATGCACACGGCTATCATGATGACCTGCATGGGTGCGCCGCGTGGGAGCAGTTGCGCGACACCGGCAGACCAGGCGAGACGTCTCCACGTCGGTCGGAGCGCTCCTGGGCTATACCCTAGCGCCCCGCATGCCGCCGCTATCATGGTGGCTGCGAGCCAGCTCGCGAGTGCGGCGAGGCCTGCGACTATCCAAAGATCGCGCAGAGACCAGGCGACGTGCAGCGCCGCGAAGAGAGCAGCGACATCGTGGTCGCGCGACGCCACCGCAGCGGCGCCGACCGTCCGGCGAAACATGAAGACCCATGTGCGCATGCCTGCCGGGACCGCGGCAAAGGGCAGCGCTGTCGCAGAAACCGTAAATGCGGCGACAGCGAGTGCGCTGTACGGATTTTGCCCCTGGGCGCGAGCACGCGCGAGTTTTTTTGGCGTCGCCGCTTCGGTGCGTTCTTGCGCCTCGTTCACGGAAAAAGGGCGCGCGTCGCGCCCACGCTGCGGCCGGCGATGCCGATGAGCTCCGGGAAGAAGACCCGTATTCCCACCAGCACGCCGGCAATGGCCAGCAGACTTCCCATTGCGGAGGCGAGCAGCATGCCGTTTGATCGCGGCGCGACCCGAGCGATCGCCGCACACACGATCGCCGATATCGTCTGAGCGAAGATAGCCGGCGCTGCAAGCCCAAGTGCGGCGCGGAAGCCGGCATCGACGACTTCGCTCATCGAACTTGTGGTTGGCGCGGGCCCAGCCGACGCGCGCACCGCTTCCACGAAAACACTGATGAGCTGGGTCGCTGCGCCGCCGCTGAACATCGCGACGGCGTAGCCGAGCGCGTATATCGACCCGAATGGCCCAAGACTGGAGCCGAAAAGCCTTGCTCCTCCGGTCGGAGGCGAGGCAAGTGCGGCGTCGATCGTTGCGCCGGCGGCCGAAGCTGCATTGGCGACGAGCGCCGCGCACAAGCCGCAAGCCGCTCCGGTGAACACCAGAGGGGGCGTTTGGCGCAGGAAAGTGTCAAGCCATGCCGTGCTTTGCGCGGCAGACGGATGCGCATCTGCCACGAGCGGCGCTAGCGTCAGCGCGAGTGCGGTTCGGATCAGCGACGGCACAGCTCCCTTGACGACCAGCGGCGTCGTCGCCGCGAAAGCCGCGCAGCCGCAGAAGGCGGCGGCCAGGTCAGCGCCGACAGGGCCTCCCGACGGGCTCAGTGCCCCACCATTTTGGGCAGCGCCGCAAGCGCGTTCACCATCAAGCGCACGAGCAGCGAAAGCCCGGTCGCGCCACCTAGCGAGAGCACCGCGGCGATGGCTATGAGCTTGGGCAAGAACGACACATTTTGATCTTGCACTTGGACGACCGTCTGAAGCACGCCGATCACGATACCGACGAGCGCCACGACAGCGACGAGCGGCACCGCCAACAAAAGCGCGACCTCGAGCGCCGTCACGAAAAGGCGCACTGCGGTTTCCTCCATTGCGTGCCTCTCTTAAGCCCTTATCGAAAAGACGCCACCAACGAACCGCACACGAGCGTCCAGCCGTCCGCTACGACAAAAAGCAACAACTTGAGCGGCAGCGCGATCGAAGCGGGCGAGACCATGAACATCCCAAGCGACATCATCACCGCGGCGACGACGACGTCGATCACGGCGAAGGGCAGCGCGAGCGCGAAGCCCATCGCAAAGGCCGTGCGCAGTTCGCTTATCATGAAGGCCGGCGCAACGATTCGAAAGGGCGCCTCGGCGGTGCCAGCGATGCGGACTCGCGCCATGCGAGCAAAAGCTGCGACGTCGGATGCTCGAGTTTGCCGAACCATGAATGATCGGAGCGGCTCGGTGCCCCGTTCGAGCGCCTGAGCGGTGCTCGCCCGGTGCGCTAAATACGGTTGCACCGCGGCGTGGTCAATCGCTGCGATCGTCGGCGACATCACCGCGCCGCTCAGCAACAGCGAGAGCGCGATGATAACCGCGTTCGGGGGTAGAGCCGAGGAGCCAAGTGCCGACCGTAGCAAACCGAGCACGACCACAATCCGGGTGAACGATGTGACGGAAACCGCCAAGAGTGGAACGAGGCCCAAGCCGAAAAACATCACGAGCAGCTCGACGGGCGAGCCACGACCAGACGATCCCGCCACGTGGAGGACGTCGTTCATGCTATCGGGTTGTCGGTTCGCGGACGATCGAAGATTTCGGCGATCTCGACTGCGAGCGAACCGTCCTCAAGCTCTACGATGTCACCACCCGCCAGAGCGGTCCCATTGACAAGCACGTGCACGGGCGCATTGGCACGAGCGCTAAGCGGCACGATGGCGCCGGGCGCGAAATCCATGACCTCACCGATCGTGCATCGCGCCGATCCAAGCAGAACGGTGATCGCAACTTCAATGTCGGCTATAACCAAGGATTGCCGAGTCGATTGGGCCCGTTCTTCCGGCGCGTGCACCTCCGCCGAGGGGACGTCACCATTGCGTACAGAGGTGCTCATGGGGAGTTCGCCAGACGGACCGCGCGTTTTCCATCGCACATGCCGAGTTCGCCTGTGGCCACGAGCATGCGATCTACCTTCAACTGGGCTTTCGATCGCCCGGAAGCCCCGACTGGGATGACGCAACCGGGGCACCACTCTTGCATGCTGCGAAGCGCGAAGGTCATGGGTGCGAGTTCAACGCGAAGGTCGATTGGCACAGCGCGTATCTGCAGGGGCTGCGGCGGCGGCGTTGGTGGCGCGAGCGCCGCTGCTGCAAACAATTGAATCGTCGAGCGGCCGGGCCGCGCGCCCACGACATCTATGCCGCAGCGCCACATGCCCCTGGCCGGCGGGCGCTCCTGATGCTCTTCAGTCATCTTTTGATTCGAGGCGCCCAGCAGACACGACAGCGATTCGGAGACAATCGTGCGCTCGACGGAAGTGAGCGTGGGCGCGCCGGGGCCTCCCAGAACGAACTCGAGCAACGAGCGCTGCGATCGAGCGTCGAGCACGCACCAGATCAGCTTCTCTTCAACGAGGAAACGCCAGACCCGGTCACCGGCCGCTTCCTGTTCGACGTAACCCTCGAGCGTTGCCGGGTGGTAGGTCGTTCGCAGTTCGCAGCGGGCTATGTCTCGCACTCGAGCGTCAACGCCTTCGGCCAGCGATAGCAGAACTTCGGGAGCGTCGTCCTTGATCGACGATGGCCGGTGACGACCAGGTCTACACCATCCCGGTGTACGCACTCGACGCCGGCTCACTTCACGAGACCGAGCGCCGTCTTCACGCATTGATCATTGGCTCCGGCCATGGCGGCTGCAAGCTCACCCCTTCTGCGCAGCATCCACAATCGAGCGAGGTCGCCTTGGAGATCAATGCTAGGGGCGGCCAGCGCGTGCGGCCGTAGCGTCCCTCCATTTAGCGTGCCCGGTCGGATGAAGAGCGGCGCTCCAGCTGCGCGTGTATAGTGAAGAGTTTCGTCCGCGGCGAGCGCTAGACGTTCGGGCGCCGGAAAGATCGCCAGCGCCAGCCGGCCGAGAGGAATGAACTCTCGTGAGCGAGCGCGCGACTTCGGATCATTCTTGTTCACTTCGCCGCTCCAAGCGCCGTTCTCGTCGATCCGATAATTCTCAAAGCGGCGCGAGGTGACGGCGCCGAAGGTGACGGCGAGCGGCCGCAAGTCTCCCTCGTCTCCTTGGTCGGCTGAGAAGCCCAACACCGATCGCCCGTTGTCGTCAAGCAGCCGCCCGTGGTCGTCGACGTGAAACTTCCCGAGTCGGGTATACGCACGGGCCCCTGCTTCCTGGAGCACAAAGAGGCCCGGCCCCTCAATGGCGACTGACAAAGGCGACGCGCTCGGTATATACGTTTCAGCGGTTCCGGTCGGTTGTGCTACGAGCACGCCGGCACGGTCGGGCGCGTGGCCTATGGCGCCCGGACTTGCGGCTCGGCGAGCATCCGACATTATCGTCTTGACCTCGGCCCCTAAATCGCTCATCGCGTTTCTCGCGCGCTCCGGGGACGCACTTCCGCGATCGCCGCCTGCACGCTGCCGGCGTTCACGAGGCCATGCACGACTCTGTCGCCGCACCTCAGCGTGAAGCGCATGGGCGCAGCGCTGCGTCGCGCGGCCCGGTCTTGTGGTCGGCGATCGGGATTAGCGAGCCGAATCGTCGGGCGCGTTTCGCTTTGCGTCGTCCGGAGCGGACGAGCGGCTCTACTCCGCCCGGTGTGGATCGCGCTTTCAGGCCGCGCAGTCAGACTTGCCGATGCGAACTGCTTCGCCGCTGGGAGTGGTTGCGGCCCTGTCTGCTCGACCCGCTGTGCTTCGGCTACGGCGCGCTTGAACGCACTGACGCGAGAGCGCAATCCGTATGCCGAGCGTTCAGCCAGCGAAAACGAGCCATCGGATCGGTAGGCTCCTTCAAAGAGAAAGCTGCGGTCTGCAAATCCGGATTGCAGGGCGTTTGCACGTGACTCCTGCTGGTACATTGCGGACCATGCTAGGCGCGGTCGGTTTCGGCAATATGAACGCAGGGCGTCCGAGAGGAGTTAGCCTACATGTTATGATACTTGTGGTAGGTCTGCGGAGGGCACTGCCATGAAGAGATCTATTGCTCTATTGTCTTTAGCGGCATTTTCGTTGCTTGTCGCGTTTTTCGTCGCAGCACTTGTCGCATGCACTAGTGGGGGCGGAATTGCCTTTGCTCCTCCGACTCCTTTCCCCGCTCCGACGCTTGCCGCTGAGTATAACACCACGACAGCACTAAGCCATCCGCGCGGCATCGTCGCCGGCCCCGACGGCAATCTCTGGTTTGACGAAATTGGTGTCAGCAAGATCGGCAGGATCACGACGGGCGGGACCATCACCGAGTTTGACACTACGACCGCAGCCAGCGGTCCGCACGACATCGCCGCCGGTCCCGACGGCAATCTCTGGTTTACCGAACTTAGTGTCAGCAAGATCGGTAAGATCACGACCAGCGGGAGCGTCACCGAGTATAACACTACCACGGCAAGCGCCCGTCCGGCAGGCATCGCCAAGGGTCCCGACGGCAATCTCTGGTTTACCGAAAATCTTGTCAGCAAGATCGGTAAGATCACGACCGGCGGGAGCGTCACCGAGTATAACACGACGACAGCAAGCGCCGGTCCGCACGGCATCGTCGCCGGTCTCGACGGCAATCTCTGGTTTTGCGAAGAACAGGCCAGCAAGATCGGTAAGATCACGACCAGCGGGAGCGTCACCGAGTATAACACGACGACAGCAAACAGCTCACCGGGCTTCATCGCCGTCGGACCCGACGGCAATCTCTGGTTTACCGAAGAAGTTGCCAGCAAGATCGGTAAGATCACGACCGGCGGGACCGTCACCGAGTATGACACTCTGACAGCAAGCGCCGGCCCGCACGACATCGTCGCCGGTCCCGACGGCAATCTCTGGTTTACCGAAGCTAATGTCGACAAGATCGGCAGGATCACGACCGGCGGGACCGTCACCGAGTATAACAGCGCTACGACAACAAACAGCCTTCCGACAGCCATCGCCGTCGGTATCGACGGCAATCTCTGGTTTACCGAAGGTAGAGGCGACAAGGTCGGTAAGTTTTTGCCCTGAGCCGCGGCGCCGAGTTGGCAGTTAGATGACCCGGACTTCGCCGGCTTTGAATGTGGCGTGTAACCTCTGGCCCAACTCGATGTGCAGGTCGGCGACGGCTTGAGCGGTGACGCGCGCGACGATGGGCGGCACTGCGGCGATGTGAACGAGGAGCGCGCCGCGATCGGCGAGGATGCGCTCTACCGGACCGTTGATGTGATTGCGCGCCGAGGTCAGCGGAGCTTCCCTCGAAAGCGTCACAGCGTCCGGATCGACCAGGATAGCAACAGGCCCGGACCACTCGCCGCGCACCACGAAGTCCACTGAACCAACGCGTACCGCGCTGGTGCCGTCGGCGGCTGGCCTCGCCGTGCCGCGGTACAGATTCGTTCCGGCGAATGAGGCGACGTACTCGCTGGCGGGGCGTTCGCGAAGATCGGCGAGCGTGCCGCGCTGCACCGCCTTGCCGTTCTCGATGACGACGAATCGTTCTGCGAAGACCATCGCCTCGGCCGGCTCGTGGGTCACAAGGACCGTCGCTGCACCCGTCTCCGTTATCGCCCGGCGCAGCGCTTCGCGTACTATCGGGCGAAGGCGCACGTCGAGCGCTGCAAGCGGCTCGTCGAGCAGCAACACGGCGGGGTGCAGGGCGACCGCTCGCGCCAGCGCCACGCGCTGTTCCTCGCCGCCCGAGAGGCTCGACGTTCGACGCTCGGCCAGATGGCCCGCTCCGACCACGTCAAGCGCGCGCTTCGCTTCGCGGTGTGCTTCGGTCGCGCTCAGGCCGGCGGCGAGCGGACCGAACGCGGCGTTGTCCAGTGCCGACATGTGCGCGAAGAGCGCGTAGCGCTGGAAAACCATGGCGACGTCGCGTCGCTGCGCCGGCACGAAGGCGTGACGTTCGGTATCCAACCACGTCGCGCTGCCCGCGCGAATGGAGCCGCGCTGGGGTCGCTCCAACCCCGCGAGGCAGCGCAACGCGGTGGTCTTGCCCGCGCCGCTCTCTCCGACAATGGCGATGGTTTCGCCGCGCTCGACGTCGAGCGCAAATTCGAGGTCCCAATCCCCGCGGCGCAGGGTGACGTCGGCGGTTAGGAACGGACTTGAGGAGTCAGCAGGAGCTAAAGCTCCTGCTCCACTGGGTCCTGCTCTATTGGTCATGTCGGGAGGGTGCGGGCGGAGAGAAGCCGCGCCGCGAGGAGTACGATGAACGACACCGCGAGAAGCGCGATGGCGATGGCGATGGCGGTCTCGATGCTCGATTGGCCTTCGGTGTAGACCGCGATCGGCATAGTCTGCGTGACGCCGGGCAGGCTGCCCGCAAAGGTGATGGTCGCGCCGAATTCGCCCAGTGCGCGCGCCCATGCAAGCGCGAGCCCGGCGCCCAACGCGGGCAGTGCAGGCGGGAGCGCCACGCGCAGCAGTGCGTATGCGGTCGATGCGCGCAGCGTAGCCGCTGCGTCGAGCACGTCGGGATCGACCCGCTCGAGCGCGTTCTTCGCCGTCACGATGTACAGCGGCGCGGCGACGAACACTTGCGCCAGCACTACTGCTGCGCCGGTAAAAGGAAGCTCGATGCCGGCCATGCGCAGCGCATGGCCGAGCAGACCCATGCGCCCGAACGCCAGCAGCAGCGCGAGGCCTGCCACCACCGGCGGCAGCACAATCGGCAGCGTGACGATCGTGTCGAGCACGGCCCGGCCGCGAAACGGACGGCTCAGCAGCGCCGCGACGGGCGTGCCGAACACGGCGATGATGAGCGCGGCCGCGGCAGTTGTTTCGAGCGACACCCAAAGCGCCTGTTGGACGATCGGGTTGTGGAATTGAGCGAGGATCGCCGCCGGCGATGCGTGCGTGAAGAGCGCGGCCAGCGCCACCACGATCGTCGCCATGAAGACAGCGGCCAACGCGAAGGAAAGCCAGTTCAGCAGTCCGTCGCGCGCTCCGGCGCGCCGGCGCGCGCCGCTAAGGCTTGCGGAAGCCAAGTTGTTCGAGCGCCGACTGGCCGACCGGGGATGTCACGAACAACACGAACTCTCGCGCGAGCTGCGCGTTGGCGCTGCCTTTCACGATGGCCATCGGGTAGATGACCGGGTCCTGATCCTCATCCGGAATCGGGAAGTTGCGAAAATGGACGCCGGACGCCATCACGACGTCGGTCGCGTAGACGATGCCGGCGTCGGCTTCACCCAGATTGATCTTCGTGACCACCGACTCAACGTTTTGCTCCTGCGTCACCACGTTGCGCATCACTTGCGCCGCGTAGTTCGGCCAAAAGCGCTGGTCCGCGCTCATGCGTTGGAGCACGATCCGCGTGTACCGCCCGCAGGGCACTTGCTCGGCGCAGATCGCGAGCTTCAGGCCATCGTGCGTGAGATCGCGCAGGCTGTGGATGTCGATATCGAACTGCATGATCGCCACGAGCGAGTTGCCGGCGAAATTGACCGGCGGCTCGACGAGACCGGCCGAAACGGCCTTGTCCATGATGCGCTTGTCGGCGCTTGCGAAAACGTCGGCCGGCGCGCCGTTGGCGATCTGCGTCTCGAGGATCTGACTGCCGTCGAAACTGAGGCGCACGCTGACCCCCGGGTGCTCCGCTTCGAAGCGCTGCCCGATCTGCGTGAACGCGTTGTGCAGCGAAGCCGCCGCGAAGACGGTGAGCGTGATGCTTGCGAGAAAGCCCATCGCAGAGATTTCGCGTGGAGGGCGGGACAGTGCTTGTGCACGGCGCACAATCCGGGGCTAAAGCCCCCGCACTACATTCGGAGCGGTATATTGGGGGTCCGGTTTATTGGGGGTTGTAGTGGACTTCGTCCGTGCGCAGCTGCGCCTCGATCTCCGGCGTCTGCAGCGATACCGGCTCGCAGCGATACATGCGCGCGACGACGTCCGAAGGGTTCTTGAAGTCGGTCGGGTCGTGTTTTTGGATGGCGTAAACCACGGCCATGCCCTTGACCACGCGCCCGAAGGTGGAGAAGGCCTCGTCGAGATGCAGCTGCGGGGATTGCGTGATGTAGTACTGGCTGCCGGCGGAATCGAAGATCGGCGTGTTCTTGACGTTATCGTAGTCCAGCCCGAGCGCAAGCATGCCGGTCAGTTGCTCGACCGGATTCACTTCGTCCGGCACGTTGAAACCGGGCCCGCTGGGCAGATTGGCCTTGCCGTTGCTCGGGTCGCCGCCTTGGATGACGAAATCCCAAATCACGCGGTTGATCGTCGTGCCGTTGTAAAAACCTTTATCGACCAAGTTCAGGAACGCGTCGACATGATACGGCGCGACGTCCGGGAACAGCTCGACCACGATCACGCCTTTGTTCGCGACGATCGCCACTTGCGGATGATCGCCGATCGGCGCGCCGGACGGCAGCGCCTTCGGTTCGGTCTGATCGTCGCGCGGAACCGGCGGCTGCGTGAGGTTCACGGGCGTCGGATCCTTCATCGCGTCAAGCGCGTTGCGCACCTCGACGCGGACGCGCCACGAGGGATCGTTGGCCAGCAGGCGCACCGACACCGCGAAGGTACGGTCCTTCACCTTGGCGATCGCCTTGAGCGCCATGAGCCGCACCAGTTCCTGGTTGTCCGTGAGCATGTAGCGCAGCACGCTGCCCGAGGTCGTGGCATAGCTGCGATAGATCGCCCACGCCAGGCGCCATTTGGTCTCCGGATTGCGTTCGCCGCTGATCACCGAGGCCAGCGTCTTGGCGATGGCCGTCTTGCGCGCGATGGTGATCTCAGGTTTGCCGGTCAGACCGGCCAGCCCCAAGCCGATGGCCGCCTTTCCGCGCATGTATGCGTCGCGCGAGTACAGCAATTGCGTCAAGACGTCCACGGCGGCGTCGCCGCCGATGCGTCCGAGCGCGTCGGCCGCCGGGCCCGCGACTGCGGGAGGCGCGTGCAGCGCGGCCGCGTGCAGCGCATCCAGGGCGTTCGGCGATGCGATGACCCCCAATCCGAACGCCGCCGCTGCGCGAACCGATTCGGGGTACGCTCCGCCGAGCACGGCGATGAGCAGCGGCACGCCGGCCGGGTTGTGCAGCCTGCCAATCGCGATGGCGGCACGCGCTTGGACGGCGGCATCAGACGACTGCAGATACGGCTTGAGCGCGCTCGGCTGCGTCTTGCGATTGCGTTCGAGGTTTCCGATGATGCCGAACGGGGAGTCATTTGGCGCGCTGGGGGTCGGCGCCGATACGGTGGGCGCAGCGGTCGGATGCGCCATCCCCGAGGCCATCGGCGTCGGCTGCGGCGCCGTCGTGGCGCTGCCGGTGGCGAGGGCCGAGCCCGCAAGGACGGGCAGCGCGCAGACCGCAGCGATGACCAGTAGCGTCAAAAGCGTCGCTAAGCGGGAAGCCATGCGCCCAGGCTACGCCGCGTCGCTCCCCGTCGCCTTCGAGCGCCCGTTTAGTCAAGAGACCGACGGGGTACAGCCATTAATGTTATGGCTCTTTCCAGCATCAAACCAAATGGCGGCATGAGTGTTCGCGAGGCCGGCCGCAAGGGCGGCCAAATGGTGAAGGAACGCTACGGACCGGAGTTCTACGAGCGCATCGGCCGCAAGGGCGGCCAGGCCACCAAGAACAGCCACGGGCACGAGTTCTACGAGAACATCGGCAAGCTCGGTGGCCGCAAGGGCGGCGAGTCGACGCGCGCGCGGTACGGGCCGGAATTCTACGCGACGATCGGACAGATCGGCGGACAAAAAGTCCGCAAACTCATCGAGGCCGGCAAGAACAACCTAGAAGAAGAGTAATACGTTGTGGAACAGGACCTTTTAGGTCCTGTTCTCGCTTATTCCGTCTGCCAGTAATCCTTGAGCGCTTTGCCGCGGCTTGGGTGGCGCAGTTTGCGCAGCGCCTTGGCTTCGATTTGCCGGATGCGCTCGCGGGTGACCCCGAACTCCTGCCCGACTTCCTCGAGCGTGCGCTGATGGCCGTCTTCGAGGCCGAAGCGCAGCACGAGCACTTTGCGCTCGCGGTCCGTCAAATTCTGTAAAACGTCGCCCATCTTCTGCTTGAGCATGGTGACCGACGCGGCTTCTGCCGGCGCCACGGCATCGGGATCCTCGATGAAATCGCCCAGATGGCTGTCTTCTTCTTCACCGATCGGGGTCTCGAGCGAGATCGGCTCTTGTGCGATCTTCATGACCTCGCGCACCTTGTCAGGCGTGAGCGTCATCTCTTTGGCGATCTCCTCCACCGACGGGTCGCGGCCCAGCTCTTGCAGCAGTTGGCGCGAGATCTTCACCAAGCGATTGATCGTCTCGACCATGTGCACGGGAATGCGGATGGTGCGTGCCTGATCGGCGAGCGCGCGGGTGATGGCCTGCCGGATCCACCACGTGGCGTAGGTCGAGAACTTGTAGCCCTTCTTGTAGTCGAATTTTTCGACCGCGCGGATGAGGCCGAGGTTGCCTTCTTGGATCAGGTCCAAGAACAGCATGCCGCGGCCGACATATTTTTTGGCGATGCTCACGACCAGCCGCAGGTTCGCCTCGGTGAGATCGCGTTTGGCGAGATCGCCGGCATCTAGAATCACTTGACTCGGCAGGCGGCTTGCGGTCTTGGCGGCATCCCGCTCCAGCTCGGCGCGCTCGATCGCCTTAGCCAGTTCCTGCTCCTGCGCCATGCCGAGCAGCGGTACCCGGCCGATCTCTTTGAGATACATCCGCACCGGGTCATCAAGCGCGATGCCCGCCGGTACCGGGATCTCTACTACGGGCTCTTCGACCGCGGCTTCTGGGTCTTCGGCTTTTTCGTCCTCGGCGCCGACATCGGGGATCTCGGTGACCTCGATGCCCTGGCCCATGATGTCCTCGACGAGCTCGTTGCCCTTCTCCGGGTCGTCCTCGTCGTAGGCGGCGGTGACGGCCGCCACTTCATCGTAGGTGAGGAAGCCTTGTTTCTTGCCGCGTTCGATGAGCGCTTTGACCGCCGCTTCGCGAGACAATAGCACGCCCGGGGGCTGGCCGTTGGTGCTGGCCGCTCCTGGGATCTGGCTTTTTGTGCCTGTCTTGGGTTTCTTTGCCGCGCTCACGGCGTGGATGTTCCTTCTTTGGTTTCCGCGGCGGGGCCGTGCAGCGAGGTCGCCAGCGTGTTGTATTCTTCGCGTAGCGGCTCCGGTACGATTGTACCCGCTTTGAGGAGCCGATTCATTTCTGCATCGACGCTCGAAAGCCTCCGCTCCAGCTTCCTGCGGTCGAAGCGCAGCACAATCAACGCAAGCCGCCGACTGTCGTCTTCGTGCGAGAGCGGCGGTGAGGCGAGCGAGAGTAGCGTCAACTCCCCACCGATCGAATCTTCGGAGAACAGGGATAACGGATTGAGGCCGCGCGCAAGATCGAGCGCGTGCGACGCAAGCGTGTGATACACCGCGCGCAATTCATCATCTTCGACGTCGTTGGGTTTGATCTGCGCCACGGCTTGGTCGAGCAGCTCCGGGCGCGCCAACACGAGTTGCAGCAGGTCGCGCTCGAATGAAGTCGGTTGCGTGGGCTGCGCTGCGCGGCGTACGATCGCGTGCGCGCTGTCTCGCGGCTGCGACGAGCGGTCGGCGGAATGTCGCGTCTGGCGCAATGCTGTTTCGCTGACGTCGAGGCGCCTGGCCATCACTTTCACGTATTGATCGCGCTCGATCGGATCGCGGACCTGGGCGATGACGGCCAGCGCCTCGCGCGCGGCGTCGCTCTTGCTGCCGAACGCCGTCGCGATGCGCCGGCACGCTTGTTCGATCTTGAAATCTACCCACGGGAGCGAGCTGTCGATCAGCGCGCGGAAGGCCGCGGGGCCTTCGGCGAGGATGAGTTCATCGGGGTCCTTGCCGGCGGGGAGCTGCACGATGCGGATCTTCAGGCCTTCTTCCACGAGCATGTCGATGCTGCGCGCAGTGGCGGCTTGCCCGGCGGCGTCGCCGTCGAAACAGAGGTAGAGGTTATGCGCGACGCGCCGCAGCTCGCGGGCTTGTTCGGGGGTGAAGGCGGTGCCGAGACTCGCGACAGCGTTGCCGAATCCCGCTTGGTGCAGCGAGATCGCGTCGAGGTAACCTTCGACGACGATGATCGCGTCGTCGGCCGACGCCGTTCGGCGGGCTATGTGCAGCGCGTAGACGTGCTCACCCTTGGTGTAGGCCGCGGTATTGCGGGTGTTGAGGTACTTGCGCGGATCGTCGCCAAGCGCCCGGCCGCCGAACGCCATCACTTCGCCGGTGAGGTTGTAGATCGGAAACATCAAGCGGTTCCGGAAAAAATCCACATAGCCGTCGCCTTGCTGGCGTCGGTTGATCAGCCCGGCCTGTTCAGCCATGCCGGCGTCGATGCTCGAGCGCGCCAACGCATTGGTCAAACCATCCCACGAATCGGGCGCGTAGCCCATCCCGAAGCGCTCGGCGGTCTCAGGCTCGATGCCGCGGCGCTTGACGTATGCCAGGGTTTCGGCGCTCTTGAGCAGCCCCGCCGCGAAAAAGCGCTGCGCCGCCGCGTTGGCCTCATAGATCGCCTCGCGCTCGCTGCGCCGGCGCTGCATGCCCGGCGTTTCTTGCAAGACCACGCCTGCGCGCGCTGCCAGCATGCGCAATGCGGCCGGAAAGTCGACGTTTTCGTAGCGCTGCACGAACTTGATGAGGTCGCCCCCGGCGTCGCAGCCGTGACAGTGCCATACCTGTTTCTCGGGATTGAGATTGAACGACGGCGTCTTCTCGGCGTGAAACGGGCACAGCCCGACGTATTCGCGGCCGCGCCGCTTCAGCGTGACGTATTGGCTGACGTACGCGAGCAGATCGACCTTGGCTTGGATTTCGGCGACGACGCCGGCGTCAAACGGCATGGCGCAATGCCCGCGTTACGACTTCGAAGACTATTGCGAACCCAAAAACCGACGACACCAGGCCAAAACCAATAAGCCCCCAGAAGAACCAATCAGATGCAAACCACCACTCATAAAAGGCATCCATCCGAGATTTTTCGGGTCGCGTTATGCCAACCGTGAATCGCTGGACGACTCGCGGGAAAAGCAGAGCGAATATTCCCGCCGTCATGATTGCCAAGCCGCCAAGTCCCTCGACAAAGATCGGCATTTCACAAATCCAGCTTTTTGAGGACCACCGACATTAGACGTCCCACTCTTTAGGCACGAGCGCTTCATCTTGAGGGAAAAGCTCCCGGAACCTTTTCACCGCGAAACGGTCGGTGAAGCCGGCGATGTAGTCGCACACCCGGCGCGGCAGCGTGTCGGCGGCGAGCGGCTGTTCGCGGAACATCGGCGGCAGATCGTCCGGATGTTCGTGATAGTGGCGGAACAGCCGCTTCACGATCTCTTTCGCCTTCGGCTCCTCGCGCTTGGCCTCGTCGTTGAAGTAGACGCGCGCGAACATGAACTGCTTGATGGTTTCGACCGCCTCGAGCACGGGTTCCGACAGCCGGATCTCGTTGGCGTCGCGGCACTGCTCGATCATGTCGCGCACCAGCGTGCCGATGCGGATGGTGCCCCGCGCGCCCAGCTTCTCGATGGCGGCCTTGGGCAGATCGGCGTCGTCGATGATGCCGGCGCGCACGGCGTCGTCGATATCGTGGTTGATGTAGGCGAGGCGATCCGCGTAGCGCACGATCTGGCCCTCGAGCGTGAAGGGGATGTCCGTGTATCCCGCCAGCGCTCCCTTGTGCTTGCTGTGTTTGGCGATGCCGTCGAGCACCTCTTCGGTGAGGTTCAAGCCGACTTTGTCGCCGCGGCGTTCCAACAGCATCACCACGCGCAGGCTTTGCGCGGAATGGATGAAGCGCGCGCCCGGCTCGTACTCGGCCCATACGTCCGTGAGCGCATCCTCGCCGGCGTGCCCGAAGGGTGAATGGCCTACGTCGTGGCCCAGCGCGATGGCCTCGACGAGATCCTCGTTCAACGCCAGGCCGCGCGCGATGGTGCGCGCGATCTGCATGACCTCGAGCGTGTGTGTCAGGCGGGTGCGGTAGTGGTCGCCGAGCGGCGACAGGAAGACCTGCGTCTTGTGCATCAGCCGCCGGAACGCTTTGCTGTGGATGATGCGGTCGCGGTCGCGCTGGAAGCAGGTGCGCACCGGGTCCTCGGGTTCGGGATCGCGCCGGCCGCGCGACCTGCTTGCCAGCGCGGCGTGCCGTGATAGCGTGACGGCCTCGCGCGCCTCGAGCTCTTCCCGAATCGAAAGTGTTGTGCTCATGCCGGCTCAGTCACGCCGTCGAGGCGCGCTGACAAGGCCTTAGTCTTGATCGACCTTCTTGGACGCTGCTGCTTCGGCGTCTCGCTCCTTCAGAACGGATTGCGCTGCCGCCAAGCGCGCCACCGGCACGCGGAACGGCGAGCATGAGACGTAGTCCAAACCGATCTTGTGGCAGTACTCGACCGACGTCGGCTCGCCGCCGTGCTCGCCGCAGATGCCCATTTTCATATCGGGCTTGGTCATGCGGCCGCGCTCCATCGCCATGCGCATCATCTCGCCTACGCCGTCCTGGTCGATGATCTGGAACGGGTCCTCGCGCAAGATCTTCTTCTCCAGATATACTGGAATGAACGACGCTTCCGCGTCGTCGCGCGAGTATCCGAACACCGTTTGCGTCAGGTCGTTGGTCCCGAACGAGAAGAACTCTGCGTACTCGGCGATGCGATGCGCCACGATGCACGCGCGCGGCAGCTCGATCATCGTGCCGACCTGATAGTGCACCTTCGTGCCGGCCGCTTTGATGATGCGGTCGGCTTCGGTCGTGACCATGTCGCGCAGCGCCTTCATCTCGGTCACGGTGCCCACGCCGGGGATCATGATCAGCGGCCTCACGTCGACGCGCTCTTTGCGCAGCTCGGTGGCCGCCTCCATGATGGCGCGCACCTGCATCTGATAGATCTCCGGAAAGACGATGCCCAGGCGGCACACGCGCAGACCGAGCATCGGGTTGCTCTCGTGCAGCGCGCGCACGCGCCGCAGGATGCGCTCTTTCGCCGATAGCTCCGCTGCATCGCCTTTGCCCACGCGCAGCTCGGTGACCTCGACCAGCAGGTCCTCGAGGTTCGGCAAGAACTCGTGCAGCGGCGGGTCGAGCAGCCGGATCGTCACCGGCAAACCCTTCATGGCTTTGAAGATGCCGCGAAAGTCTTCGCGCTGCATGGGTAGGAGCTGCTCGAGGCACTTGCGCCGCGAATCGGGCGTCTCGGCCATGATCATCTCCTGCACCACGGGCAGGCGCTCGATCTGCATGAACATGTGCTCGGTGCGGCACAGCCCGATGCCCTCGGCACCGAAATCGCGCGCCTTCTTGGCATCTTCGGGCGTGTCCGCATTGGCATATACGCCGAGCCGCCGGTACTCGTCCGCCCATTTGAGGATGTGGTCGAACTGGGGCGTCATCTTGGCCGCGGCCATCGGCAGCTCGCCTTCGTAGACGTAGCCGGTCGTGCCGTCAATCGTGATTAAGTCGCCTTCCTTGATGGTCTTGTTCTTCACCGTGAACTGGCGATTGCGCAGGTCGATGAGCATCTGCTCGACACCGACCACCGCCGGCTTGCCCATGCCGCGAGCGACGACCGCGGCGTGCGACGTGGCGCCGCCTTGCGACGTCAGAATGCCTTCCGCTGCGATCATGCCGTGCACGTCGTCCGGCGTGGTCATCGGGCGGACCAAGATGCACTTCTTGTCGCGACGTTTCAACTCAACCGCATCGTCGGGATCAAAGCACACGACGCCGGTCGCTGCGCCTGGCGAGGCGTTCAAGCCCTTGACCAGCGGCGTGCCCTTCGCTTTTTCGTCGATCTGCGCGTGCAGCAGCGCGCCGATGGACGCGGGCTCGATGCGGCGCAGCGCTTCCTCGCGGCTGATGTGACGTTCTTTCACCATGTCGGCCGCGATCTGCACGGCCGCAGCCGCGCTGCGCTTGCCGGAGCGCGTCTGCAGGATATACAATTTGCCGCGCTCGACCGTGAATTCGATGTCCTGCATATCGCGGTAGTGCTTCTCGAGTTTGTCGGCGATGTCCAGGAACTGGCGATAGATCTTGGGCTGCTGTTTCTCCAGCTCCGAGATCTTGACCGGCGTGCGGCTGCCGGAAACGACGTCCTCGCCTTGCGCGTTGAGCAAATACTCTCCGTAGAGTTTCTTCGCGCCGGTCGACGGGTCGCGCGTGAAGGCTACGCCGGTGCCCGAGTCCGGGCCCATGTTGCCGAACACCATCGTGACCACGTTGACCGCGGTGCCCCACCAGTCCGGATAGTGCATGTGGCGGCGATATTCGATCGCGCGCTTGCTGTTCCATGAATTGAAGACCGCTTCGACCGCCATGCGCAGCTGGATGAACACGTCTTCGGGAAAATCTTTTTTGGTATGATGGCGCACGAGCGCCTTATACTCGCTCGTCATGTTGCGGAAGGCCAGCGCGGTGAGTTCGGATTCCGATTGCACGCGCGCCTTGGAGACGTAGCGCTTGAGCACTTCCTCGAAGGGCTCTTTCTTCATGCCCAGTACGACGGTCGCGAACATCTGGACGAAGCGCCGATACGCATCCCACGCGAACTTGTCGTTCTTGGTGAGGATGACGAGCGCGTTGCAGGTCCGGTTGTTCAAGCCGAGGTTGAGCACGGTGTCCATCATGCCCGGCATGCTGACCCGCGAGCCGGAGCGCACCGACACGAGCAGCGGTTGGTTCTCGCCGCCGAACTCCTTGCCGGTCTTGCGTTCGAGCTCGACCATTCGCCGGTGCAGCTCTTCATCGAGGCCGTTCGGGAATTGCTTGCCCAATTCGAAGTAGCGCCGGCAGACTTCGGTCGTGACGGTGAAGCCCGGAGGCACGGGCAAGCCGATGCGCGTCATCTCGGCAAGGCCGGCACCCTTGCCGCCGAGGAGGTCGCGCATGTCGGCGCCGCCCTCCTCGAACGTGTACGTCATCTTGCCAAGGTGGAGTTTGGTCGGCGGTTCGAGCTTGCGGCTTTGGGCTTTGCGCGGCGGCGGCAGCGGCGGCATCGGCCGGACGGGGTCGTTGGGGCCGATCTCCGCGAGCACGAGCCCCGCGAAACCGTCCTGCTTGCCTTTGGGGGCGCCTTTTTTGACCTTGCCGTCCGTTTTGACGGCTACGCCCTTGCCGTTGGATCTCGACGGCTTTGCGGACGCGCTCTTGGACGGCTTTTTGGTCTTGACGGCTGCCTTGCTCGATTTCACTACTGGTGTGTCCCCCGCGCGTTCACCCACCGGTACAAGAACCGGCAGAACGGACGCAATCATGCTTCTTGTGTTCTTTGACGCGGGACAGAGAGAATCCCGTTGCCGTCGGCGAATTTAGGGGACGCAGGAGGACGACATCGTGATCGTTCGCTCGGTTCTCTTCCAGCGTTTGGCCATCGCCGCCGGCTGCGCCGCCGTGCTCCTCGTGGCCGGCGGTTTCAGTTCATGCAATAGCGTTTTTGGGACCGGCCTCGGGCCCGTCGTCGTGAATCCGCAGACGATAAGCATCGCGTGCCCGACCACCGAGCACACGTTCACGGTGACGCAGCAGAATTTCTCCGGCACGTTCACGGCGGTGAGCGCCGACACGACACGGGTCACGGTCGCGCCGACGATCGTGCCGGCCGAATTCGTCGTTCGGGATGGCACCAACGCCGACGGCACGTTGACGATCGTGACGGTGACGGGCGGCGGAGGGATGACGGGCACCACGTCCGTCACGGCGCTCGGCTGTACGTGCGTGCGGCATCACGACATGTGGGATGCGTGCCCATTGAAGTCGGAGGTCAAGCACAGATGAGAAGCAGCTCGATCGTTTGGAAACAAGTCGCGATCGGCGCAGTCTTGGTCGGCATCGCCGTGGCCGCGAGCGGCTTCGGCTCTTGCAGCGGCTACTCGCCTCCTGGCCCCATCTTCGGAGCGGTGGTCGCAACGCCCAATCCTTTGACCGTGAACTGTCAGGCAACGTTTTCCGTGTCGCAAGTAGGCTACGGGGGGCCATTCGGAGCGACTAGCAACAACGCGAATGTGACGGTTGCGGCGACGTCGCCGCCGAACACGTTCTTGGTCATGGAGCCTAGCGGCACTTTTACCGGCGCCGCCACCATCACGGTTACCGGCTACGCCGGCGGCCAGACGACTGAGAACCTGAACGTCACGTCACCCTGCCTCTGCGTTCGCCATCACGACATGTGGGGGACTCGGAAGCACGCGCGCTGATCTACGGCGTCATCTGCATGGGGTGAGCGTTCTGATGCCGGCGCTTCGCCGGCGTGACGCCGGGATTAGTATCGGCGAACGCTCCCTTCGGATTTGGGATCACCCAGAAACTGGTGATCCATATCTCGGGCAGCAAGAACACATGGCGCACGTCGCCTGCGCGTTTCGCGATGCCGGCGCGCACGAGCGGTTGCGCCGCAGGATGCGCGGGATTACCGCCGTTTTTTTCAAACACGGCGTTGAACAGCGACCCATATCGCTCTTGACCATCCGCTCCGCGCACGACGTAGTGGACGTGCTCTATGAAATGCACCCAGCGATCAGGTTGTAGGCCCCAAACGGCCGGGCGTTTCGCGCGGTCCCACACCGGCATGGTGAAGTCCGCGCCTATCAGGCGTCCCTTCGCGTCGTACCAGAGCTGCGTCGGATGTTTTGGGTCGTCCGAGAACCAACGCAGGTTCGTGTAGGTAATGATGCCCGCGTCGTCTTCGGCGGTGTATCGGAAGTAGCCGGCGTCGATCGCAGTCTTTGGGCTTGGGAAGCGTTTGCGGAGATCGGCCGACACAAGTGTGACGAACTTCGCCTCGCTTGGGTTGGGAAACGGCGAGAGCGTCGGCGCGAGCAGCGGGGTCGGCGCGACCGGCGCTGTGGTGCGAGCGCACCCAGCCGCGAAGACCGCGAACACGATCAGCGAGAACGACGCTGCGAGTCTACCCACGCGTCAGGGCATTTCGTTTGAGGCCTTTTGCGCCTCCAGCTGGTCCGCGGCCGCGCTGGTGTTCTGGTCCGTCCCCGAGTTGCCGGCCTGCCCCGATTGCGCCGTGCCCTCCAACTTCCTTTGCGCGGCGAGCGCGCGCGCGCAGTCCCCGACTCTTTGCTCTTCCGGGTGTCTGGAGCAGTACGCGACCATTGTCGTGCGGTCGTCGCCGTGCGCCATCCAGTATTCGATCGCCGATCTATCGTTGGGATCGTGCGACACCGGATGGTACGATGAACTGGCATAGTACCACACCCCTGCCGCCACGAGAGCCAGGACGACGTAGCCCAAAATCCTCATGCCTAAGGTATCGTCAATATTCTCCCCTGGAGATACCCCGGCAGCTTGTCGATAGCCACCCGTACCTGCGCTTTGGAGTCGCGGTCCCGCACGGTGACGTCCTGCTTCTCGAGGCTTTCGTAGTCAACCGTCACGCACAGCGGTGTGCCGATCTCATCCTGGCGATAGTAGCGCTTGCCGACGTTGCCCGAGTCATCGAAGATGGTGCGCATGTGCGGCCGCAGGTCGCGTTCGATGCGCGCGGCCAGCTCGACGATGTCCGGCTTGTTGCGCACGAGCGGGAACACCGCGACCTTGTAGGGTGCGAGGCTTGGGTGCAAGCGCAGCACCGTGCGGTCTTCTTCCTTTTCATACGCATCGATCAAGAACACGAGCAAGGCGCGATCGGATCCGAGCGCCGGCTCTACCACGGCGGGCAGGAATTTCGTCTTGCTCTCTTCGTCGAAGAACGAAAGGTCTTTGCCGCTCGCTTTGACGTGCTGGTCCAAGTCGAACGTGCCGCGGTGCGCAATGCCCTCCAGTTCGCCCCAACCGAACGGGTAGTCGTACTCGATGTCGGTCGTCGCGCGGCTGTAATGCGCGAGGTCGGCGCCCGAATATTCGTGTTTGCGCAAGCGCTCGGCTTGCACGCCGAGCGACAGCCACCATTGGTAGCGTCGCTCCACCCAGTAGCGGTACCACTTCATGCCTTCGTCTTCGGGCTGCGGCGGCACGAAGAACTCCATCTCCATCAGTTCGAATTCGCGCGAGCGGAAGATGAAGTTGCCCGGCGTGATCTCGTTGCGAAAAGCCTTGCCGATCTGCGCGATGCCGAAGGGCGGCCTCTTGCGCGCCGCTTGATAGGCGAGCTTGAAGTCGACGAACATGCCCTGCGCGGTCTCGGGGCGCAGGTACGCCTCGGACGAGGCGTCTTCCATCGCGCCGATGGAGGTCTTGAACATCAGGTTGAACGCGCGCGGCGCGGTCAGCGTCTTGTTGCCGCAGGCAGGGCACTGGTCGCTTGTGAGGTGGTCGGCGCGCCAGCGCTTCTTGCAGGTCTTGCAGTCCACCATCATGTCGGTGAAATTGTCCACGTGTCCGGATGCCCGCCAGACCTCCGGATGCATGATGACCGATGTCTCGATGCCGACCACGTCGTCGCGCAGCGTCACCATGTCGCGCCACCACGCTTCGCGCAGGTTGCGCTTGAGCTCCGTGCCAACCGGGCCGTAGTCCCACATGCCGTTCACGCCGCCGTAGATCTCGCTCGATTGAAAGATAAAACCGCGGCGCTTTGCAAGCGCCGTGATCTCGTCCATGGTCGGTTTTGGTCGCGCCACGTTGCCGATCGCCGATCCCTACGAGGGCGCCCGCAGCGCGCGCCAGATCTCCGAAGGATTGGGCGGCTTGCCGTACATCAGCGCGCCGACGCGATACAGTTTACCGGCCAGCAGCGTGAGTCCCCAGATCGCGAGCAGCGATCCGCCGATGGCCACCCCGATCTGCCACGCGGGCACCGAGCTGATGGCGACCCGGGTGAACATCAGCATCGGGCTGATGAGCGGTACCATCGAGGCCCAGACGAACAGCGGTTTTTCGGGATCGTTCAACGCGAAGATCGACAAGAGGTAGGCCACGACCACCGGCATCACCATAAATGCGTTGGCTTGCTGGATGTCTTCCGCCTTGCTGCACAGCGCGCCCAACCCGGCGAACATCGCGGCATACGAGAAGAATCCCAAGAGGAAGAACAAGACCAAGAACCCCAGCATCGACAGGGGCACGGTGGCGACGCCCAGCCCGGCTTGAGGGGCCACTGACGCGCCGCTGGCAGCAGCCGGAAGATGCATGCCGTGCACGATGTTCAAACCGACGAGCACCAGCATGCCCCCCGCGGCAAGCACGAAGACCAAGAATTGGGTAAGCGCCAGGCTGCCGATGCCGAGGATCTTGCCGGCGAGCAATTCGGTCGGACGGACGGCGCCGATCATGACCTCCATGATGCGATTGGATTTCTCTTCGATCACGCCTTGCGCGACGTACACGCCGTACAAGAGCACCGACATGTAGAGCAGCAGCAGCAAGAAGTACACCAACGCCTGCGACAGGAACTGTTCGGTTTCATTCTTGTAGAGCTCGTTCAAATTGACGACTTTGAAAGGGAAGTTCAGCGCGTGCTGGGCGAGGCGCGCGCTCGCCCCTGTGCCTTCAACGGTGAGCACCGCGCGGACGAGCGACTGCCGTAGGCCCGTTCCTTTTTCGAGGCTGCTCGATTTGCTGGGGAAGAACGCGAAACCGACCTCGCCTTGCGCGTCTTTGTAAGCGACGAGCGCTGCGTCATACTTGCCGGCCTTCAGCGCCGTCCGGATCGTCGCCGGCAGCTCAGGCCCGGTGGCGGCCTCCTTTGCGATCGTTATCTTGTAATTGGAGTGGCCGAGCGCGTCCTTGACGGCGGCCGCCGTCTTTTGATCGGCGGCCACGACGACGAGCGGACTTTGAAACGAAGTGTCGAGCCAGACGAAGAGCAGCGGGAGGAACGACAACCCGATGATGCCGACCACGCCGAGGATCGTGCCGATGATGAAGCCCGCGCCTTTGATGCGCTGGACGTATTCGCGCTGGAAGATGATGCCGACGCTGCTCAAGCCGCCGCCTGTTCTTCCGCCGCCTTCACGTAGTGGAGGTAGATGTCGTTAAGGCTCGGTTCGACGACTTCGAAATGATCCACCGGACCGGCGGCAACGGCGGCCTTGAGGATCTCGGCCGGCGCGACGTTGGGCGACGCTTTGACGTTGACATAGCCGTCGTCCGACGGGCGCGCCGTTGCGCCGTCGAATCGATCGAGAAAGCTCAAGTCGGAGAGCGCCGTCATGCGGATGAAGCGATCCGGCCATGCGCGTTTGATCGACACGAGACTGCCGTTGATCACCGCGCGCGAGCGGTCGATGATGCAGATGTCGCGCGTGAGTTCCTCCACCTGTTCCATGCGGTGGCTGGAGAGCAGCACCGCGGTGCCCGCCTTGACCAGGTCTCTGATCGCGCCTTTGAGGATCTCAACGTTGATGGGATCGAAGCCGGCGAACGGCTCGTCGAGCACCAGCAGCGGCGGCCGGTGCACGACCGCCGCGATGAACTGCACCTTTTGCTGATTGCCTTTGGAAAGCTCTTGCGGACTCTTCGTGAGGTTCTCAGTGAGGTTGAATTCGTCGGCTAATTCTGCGATGCGCTTGCGCGCGTCGGGCGCGCTCATCCCATGGATGCGCGCCAAGAACAGCAGCTGCTCTGCCACCTTCATCTTCGGATACAAACCGCGCTCCTCGGGCAGGTAGCCGAAGGTATGGCGGATGTCCGCGTCCACCGTCTTGCCCGACCAGCTCACCGTGCCGCTATCGGGCCGGAGGATGTCGAGCACCATGCGGATGGTCGTCGTCTTGCCCGCGCCGTTGGGGCCGAGAAGGCCGAAGACGGCGCCTGGTTGCGCGGTGAACGACAACTCCGACACGGCCTGCACCTTACCGAAAGACTTCGAAACATTGAAGACTTCGAGCATGTCGTAAGGCTAGTTTTTTGGTATGGGTTGCTGGACCTCTTGAGTATGCTCCGCCCGGAGCTGGCCGCACGCGGCCGCGATGTCGTCGCCCATCGTGTGCCGGATCGTCGAAGGCACGCCTCGCGCGCGCAGAATCTCCTGGAAGCGGCGCATCACTTGCGGCGAAGAGCGTCCGTACGACGCCGCGGTGGCGTTGTACGGGATCAGGTTGACGTGGTGGAGCGGGCCGCCGAGCAGGTCCGCGAGCTGGCGCGCGTCGTCAGGGCGGTCGTTGACCCCTGAAAGCATCACGTATTCGTAAAAGACCTTGCGCCGGGTCACCGCGACGTACTCGTTGGTGGCGGCCATCAGCTTGGCGATCGGCCACTTCTTGTTGATGGGCATCAGTTTGGTGCGCATGTCGTCATCAGGCGCGTGCAGCGAGATCGCGAGGTTCACTTGGATGCCCTGGCGCGTGAAACGCTCGATCCCGGTGACCACGCCCGCGGTCGAAACCGTCATGTGGCGCGCCCCCAGGTTGAACCCGTTTTTGTCGTTGAGCATGGCGATCGAGTCCATCACCGCATCGTAGTTGAGGAACGGTTCGCCCATGCCCATGAACACGAGGTTGGTCAGCGCGCGTTTTTCGGCGCGCGCATGCCGCGCCACGAACAGCGCCTGGTCGAAGATCTCGAGCGCGCTCAGGTTGCGGAAGAATCCACCTTGGCCGGTCGCGCAAAAATCGCAGCGCAACGCGCAGCCCGCTTGCGAGGAGATGCAGGCAGTCGTGCGCCCTCCGCGATGGCGCATGAGCACGGCTTCGACTTCTTTGCCGTCGGCGAGCGCGAAGAGCAGTTTGGTCGTCTGTCCGTCTTTTGACGTGGCATCGCGGATGAGCGACAGGCTGGAGAGTTTTATCGCCTTCGCAAGCCCGGTGCGTAGGGCGGCGGGCAGCACGCTGATCGCCCCGAGGTCCTCCGCCAGCTCTTTGGTCGCGGCGCGGTAGACTTGTTCGAGGCGGTAGCGCGGCAAAGCGAACGCCTCCGCGAGCGCCGCCGCGCTTGCGTGCCCCGCCTCTTTTGCGCGCCCTTCCCACCACGTCGCCTGGGCGTCGCGCGGTCCTGCCGCCGGTTTGGTGGCAGCCTTGATCGCGGTGCTCATAGATCGAACTTCAATTCCAACGCTTGCTCCTCGGACGCCGCTTGATCTGGCAGCTCAGGCTCTTGTGGTATGCCGGACTTTAGTCCGGCTTCGGCGGTCTCGTCCTCGCCGGCGAGGCGGCGTTGCACGGCCTGCAGATCGCTCCACACCAACTTCTTCACCGCGTTGATGTTTCCGCCGGTCAGACGCAAGATATACGCGGGGTGGAAGGTCACGATGAGGTCGCTGCCAAGCGGCCCCGGGTACCAGACGCCGCGCTGACGCGTGATGGAAAAGCCGGCACCTTGAAACGACTTGGCCGCCGGCGCCCCCAACGCCAGCACCACGCGAGGCTTGAGCACCGATAGTTCGATGTCGAGATATTCCCGGCAGTTCGCCATTTCTTCTTGCATCGGCGCGCGGTTGAATACGCGCCCGTTCTCCTCGGTGGTCGCGCGGCACTTGATGGTGTTGGTGATGAAGACATCCTCGCGGCGCAGCCCGATGGCGGCGAGCATTCGTGTGAGCAGCTCGCCGGCGCGGCCGACGAACGGTTCGCCCTGGCGGTCCTCGTTCTCGCCCGGACCCTCGCCGACGATGACCAGCGGCGAATGCGGATCGCCCACGCCGCACACGACCTTCGTGCGCGTCGAGCCGATGGCGCAGCGGCGGCATGCATCAACAGTCTGGTGAAGTCGCTCGAGCGCGGCTGCGCGATCGTCGTTCATGGATGCTTGGCGATCACGGCGCGCGCCGCGAACAAGACGACGAGCAAGACTCCGGCATAGAGGAAATAGCGGCCGACCAACGCCGCGGATAGCGACCAGTACCACATCTTGCCGTGGTGCTTGATCCAGTACAGGCGACGGCTGCGCTGGCGCCAGTTGAGCACGCCGAGCGCGCCCCAGCGCTTCTTGCTGCCGCCCTCCTCGCCCCGGTGCGTGACCACGCACTGGGGAAGAAATACGACGCGATAGCGCTGATCGTGCAAGCGGTGTGCGAAGTCGATCTCTTCATGGTACAAGAAGAACTGCTCGTCGAAGCCGCCGAGGTGGCGGAACACTTCGGTACGGATGATCATCGCCGCGCCGACCACGATGTCGACGTCGCGCTCGCTCGAGTAATCCCACTGCCTCAGTTCGTAACCGTTGGCCTGCGCGCGGAACAGCGGCAGGTCGCCCCAGGCAGAACTGCGCAAATACGCCTGCCACCAGGTATCGAACTCGCCGCAGGATTCGGCGAGCGAGCCGTCTTCGTGCAATTGCTTTGCGCCGGCCATCGCGACATCGGGGTGCGCGGCGAAGTACTTGACGGCATTGGCCAGGACGCCGGCATGCGCCGTCGCATCGGGATTCAAAAAGAACAACAGCGGCGCGTTCGCCCGGCGCGCGCCGACATTGCACGCCTTGGCAAAGCCGAGGTTCGAACCGTTCTCGATCACCTCCACGCCTGGTAGCGCCGCCTTGGCTCGGGCGACGCTGTCGTCGGCCGAGCCGTTATCGGAGACGATCACTTGCGCGAGCTGCGGATCGGCCTGCACGTCCGGCAGCGCGGCCAGCGAGCGGAGACATTGTTCGAGCTCATCCGCGGCATTGTAACTGACGACCACGACGGAGATCTGCGGCATCGCGACCTTGTTCTCGGACCGGGGCTAAAGCCCCGGCACTACAAACCCCGGGGCTAAAGCCCCGGCACTACAAACCCCGGGGCTAAAGCCCCGGCACTACAGACCCCGGGGCTAAAGCCCCGGCACTACATACGGGCTTCCAAAAAAAACGAGCGCCTTTTTTGACGCTCGTCGAGGTGGTCCCGCCGGAGCTTCATCGCCCGGGCCCAGCGGCGGCCTGATCGGGCGGTGGGAGTTACGACGCTCTCTGGGCCGGCTCCGGTGTCTGCACGGGTGGAAGCGCGTTGAGCGCGTCCATGATCATGCTGAGCGGAATGCCGTAACCCTCGCTAACCTGCTCGATCGTCTCGAACTCCGAGATCGCGCAGTTGGAGCATCCTCCGAGGTGAAAGTTGGCGAACACTGCTCTCGCGCCTGGGTGGAGAGCAAATGTTTCGCCGACGGTCAGAGTCTGGTTGAATTTAGGACTGTCTGTACTGACGGCGACCACCCCCTTCTCCCGTCGTGCGTCGCCGTTTTCTCTTCGTCTGGCGACAAGCCGCGGGTTATTACGAGGCTTGTTTTCGACCGCCGTCACGGCTGAACCTTTCGCGCGCACACTCTGCCACAGCCGCTCGGCGAACGCCAGCATGAGCGGCGCATCATCCCACGGCGTATCCCACGAACGATCGACGAACGGCAGCCAGCTCAAAATCGCCGAGATGTTGCGCTTGGTGAGCGCTTTGTGCAGGTAGTGCGGAAAAAGCTTGAAGGCTCGCGGCGACATCGGCACCCTGCGCACCTCCGACGGGGCGCACCCAGCCAGCATGCCGGCGATCGCGCTTGAGAAAACATCTCCGGAGCGAAGGCTCAAATGCTGCCCGCTGGTCACGCGCGGATGGAACTCGATGATCTTGAACGCTTGATCGCGCGCATCGAGGATCCAATCGAACCCGGAGAAGCCGTGGACGCCGGTGAGCTCGCCCGTCTGCCTGAGGACTTCCTCGACATGCGGCGGATAGAACAGCCGGCGCGTGCACGATGGGCTGAATGGGGTAGGCCAGGTCTCCAGTTTGACCATCGACTGAAAACAGAGCAGCCGTCCGTGGTCGAAGAGGGCTTCGACGATTCCGACCGGGCCGTCGAGGAAGCGCTGGAGCGCGAACGGCCTCAAGTCGGTGCGCTGGTCGTATGCCGTGCGCAGCGCCGACTCGTCCGTAGCTTTCCAAACGTCGCCGCCGCCGAAGCCTTGATCGAGTTTGAGCATCACGGGATAGCCCAATGTCCGCGCGGCCGAGGCGGTCTCCGTGAACGTGTCGCAGATGGCGAACTCCGGAATGGGCAAGCCGATTTCACCGGCCTTGCGCATGAAGTCGTTCTTCGAAATCGCGCATTGAAGGACGTCGCTTCGATGATCGAACGGGAACCAGCCGTCCAGCCACGCCTCGCCCGCGTGTTTCGCAAGCGCGATGAGCATCGGGTCATCGATGACGACCACCCAGGCGTATTCGCGGCTCTGCCTCGCAAGGTGCTCGCGCAGCGCCTCGGCGCACGCGTCGGCGTTCGAGGGCGCGGGCACGCGCCGGCTGACGTAGCGACTTCGCGCGACGAGGCTTGAAGGATCGCCGAACACCGTGACGGTGCAGCCCGCTTCGTGCAGCAAGCGCGGAATACGAGCCGGACCAACCCAATTGCTGGCCGTGCAGATCAAGACTTCGGGCACGCTTGTCGAACCTTACCTGTGTCGGTCCCCGTTCGCCGTTCCTCCTAGGATGGGATTACTCTTGCGCGAAGGGGCGGTCATGGTTCGTCCTCCTGACGGACTCACCTTCGATTGGTGGGTCGCGATCTTGAGCCTGGTCTTCACCGGCGGCCTCTTCGTCGACGGCTGGGCGCACAATCACCTGGACACCATCGACACATTCTTCACGCCCTGGCATGCGATGTTCTATGGCGGCTTCGGCCTGCTGGTGCTCTTCTTCGCATGGACGATGGTCGCGAATCACGCGAAAGGATTCAGCTGGACCCAGTCCGTCCCGGCGGGCTATGAGTGGTCGATCATCGGCATCGCGGTCTTCCTGGTTAGCGGCCTTGGCGACATGCTGTGGCATATGTTCTTCGGCATCGAAGTCAGCACGGAGGCGCTGCTGAGCCCCACGCACGTTGGTCTCGCTACGGGCGGCGTGTTGATGCTCGCGGGTCCGTTCCGCGCCGCGGTGGCGCGCGGACCCGAACGCATGAGCGGGCCGGCTTCGTACCTGCCGGCGGTGCTTTCGCTGGCGGCCGTCTTCACGGTCCTGACCTTCATGACGCAATTCGCACCCGCGCTCGGGTTTTATGGCACCGGTCCCAAGCCGCCGCAGGCGATATTCGAACTCAAAACCGACCGCGGAGTCGTCAGCCAACTCTTCCAAGCCGCCCTCATGGCGTCGATCATCCTGCTCGCCGTGCGGCAGTTCGGCACGCGGCTTCCGGCCGGCTCGATCACGCTCATCCTGACCATCAATGCGGCGATGATGGCCACCCAAGGCGACACCTACTGGATGCTTCCGGGCGTCTTCGCCACGGGCGTTTTGAGCGACGCGCTGCTCTACACGCTGAAGCCCTCAGTCGCCCGTGTGGTCGACTTTCGCACGTTCGCGTTTGCGCTGCCCAGCTTATACGCCGCGTGTCACTATCTGACGCTTTTCGCGCTCGGCAGGCCAGTATACTATTCTGTGCACTTGTGGGCCGGCTTGATCGTCATTTCCGGCATCATCGGATTGCTGTTGAGCTTTGTCGCTCTTCCTAACTCCTCCGCTCCTGCAGATATGCGTTCATGAACGGGTCGAGATCGCCGTCAAGCACGCCTTGCGCGTTCGCGATCTTGACGTCGGTGCGATGGTCGTTGACCATCGTGTACGGCTGCAGCGTGTACGAGCGGATCTGACTGCCCCACTCGATCTTGCTCTTGTGGCCGCCGAGCTGCGCTAGTTTCTCCGCCTGCTCTTCGCGCCGTCGCTGCAGCAGTTTGGCGGCGAGCATCTTCATGGCGCGGTTCCGGTTGGCCAGCTGCGAGCGCTCGTTCTGCACCGCCACGACGATGCCGCTCTGCTTGTGGATGACGCGCACGGCGCTCTCCGTCTTGTTGACGTACTGGCCACCGGCGCCGCCGCTCTTGTACGTCTCGATCTCGATCTCGTCGGGCCGGATCTCGATCTTCTCGTCGCCTTCCTCGATGTCAGGCGTCACATCGACCGATGCGAACGACGTGTGGCGCCGTTTGGCGGCGTCGAACGGCGATATGCGGACCAGCCGATGCACGCCGCGCTCGCTCTCGAGATAGCCGTACGCATTACGGCCTTCGATGACCACCGTCGCGCTCTTGATGCCCGCTTCGTCGCCGTCGAGCGTGTCGACGACCTCGGTGCGGTAACCGTGCCGCTCGGCCCAACGCAGATACATGCGCAGCAGCATGGAAGCCCAATCACAGGCTTCGGTGCCGCCCGCGCCGGCGTGGATGGTCAGGATCGCCCCGTGGCTGTCGAACTCGCTGTCGAGGACGGCCGTGGTCTCGGCGGCTTCGACCGATGCGCGAAGCCGCTCTAGTTCAGCTTGGACTTCAGCTTCGAGCCCGGCGTCCGCGTCGCCCAGCGAGAGGTATTCGCCGATCTCGCTCGCCTTGCCGGCGAGTCCCGCCAAAAGCTCGACCTCGCCGCGCAGATCGGAAAGCCGCTTCATATGTTTTTGCGCGGCTTGCGCGTCGTCCCAAAAAGATTCGCCGTGCGACTGGCGCTCTAGCGCCTCGATCTCGCGCTGTTTGCCGGCATAGTCAAAGGCGCACCTGCAGCGTTTTGAGGCGGTCGTTGATCTTGTCGAGGTCGGCGCGCAACTGTTCGTTCATCATGTATCCTTAGACGGCGGTCAGTTCGGCAAGTGAAGCCATACTCCGCCTGATGTTCCGTGATCTTTCATAAGCCACTTTATGCCGCCAAAACAACATACTCGTCGCTTTCCAGATGCAAGCATGTCGCAAGCTTTCTCGATCCGGCGCCTGCGCGTTTCCGGTTGCTTGGCTGAGCTTATCCAGAGAATCCAGTCACGGCGCGCGATTGGTGTGATATCCGCCCACAATGCCTGCGCCAGCGGGGCTGCTGCAAGGGCTTTGCGTAGACCCATTGGCACCCTGGTCTCCGGTTCTTTTCCCGCCCGCGTGATCTCAACCGTCACCGTGTCTACGGCGTCTGCGCCTGCAGCATCGTGCATGGCTTTGTTGACCCGGAGCCGGTGACTTCCTTTGCCGTTTGGTTCGAGAGCGGCACGAAAAGGGAAGCCATTGATAGTTCCCTCAACCATCGTCATACCTCGTGATGGAAGCTTCGCGCTCGCGTTCTTGGGCAGAGTTAGAAGGGTCCGCGATCCAACCTTTTCGGTCGCCTCAGGCCGAAACAACTTGGCACTGAAGCGAATCGTTGACTTGGTTTCTTTTTTCAGAAAGACCTCAAACTAGCCACCATCCAGGCGGCCCCCGTAATCAGAAAATTCAGGGCGAATTCGGACCAATTCCCATGCGCGTCCGGGTGAGCGATCAGCAGCGGGACCCAAACCAAGACACCAAAGAGCGCTAGCATCAGGGTCATCAGGCCTATCGCCAGTCGCGCCTGACGATTGATGAGAATGGCAACCGCAGCGAGTGCAAACGCGATCGTCGTGAGTATCGCCCAGAACATCTGATTTGGCGGAATCCACGTTGGAACCAAATCCGCTGTCACATGAAAATAGAACATCTGAGCCAGCGTGAACGAAATCGCGCAGAGTCCGAGCCCAAGGCGCGCCGCTCGGCCGAGCGCTGCCGCCCGCGCTGCATTCGCCTCAGTCGCCGCGTACCCGGCAACCGCGCCGCACAATAAGCAGAACTGTTCGAAGAAGCTGCCGTATTGAGCGTAGATGGTCGGTGCAGCAATGATACCAGGAATGCAGGCCAGCGAGAAAAGCGCGTAGACGACGCCTAAAACGATCGACGCCAAGCGCGCGGTGCGCGGGAATAGCATCCCGATTCCACCGCCGATTTGAACGATCATGAGACACGCGCCGATGATTGTGCCAAAAGGCAGGCTCCAGATCCTACGCAGAGATTGCCACGTGTCAGCGTCGTGCCACATCAGGCAGATGACGCCGAACAGCACCGCCGACGCGCCAAAGACGATCCGCCCGTACAACGCTGTTTTCATCCAGAATGCACTCTCCGCACGCGGGGCGGGCATTCTGGGACACTCTGAGCCCGCCCCTGCTAAATCGAATTCGACTGTCAAACGTCCGGTTACCGATTGAAACGTCCGGTGCGATGCGCCAGCCGGAGAGGGGCCCCCGGCGGCAAAGAAAGAACCGGGTCCGCCGAGGAACTTCTGATCAGAGGAGGCGTAATGGAAAGCCGTTCCTTCCATCGCTACGGCGTAGTTTGCGCAATCGTGCTGCTCTTGGGTCTGCTGGTTTCCCCCGCAGAGCCGGCCGGTGATGCTCAATTTGAGCAGGCGTCAGTCGATGCTTCCGCAGACAGCAACTGCATGCTTCAACCCGAAGGGAACCAGGACCCGAACGAGTCTCTCCACGTCTATGCGGACGAGGATGGCGTCGTCCGCTTTCTCGCGGTGCGTCCGACGCTCCCGAGCAGCGTCGAGCGGCTGACGCTCGATTGCACCGATGCCAACCAACGGGCCAAGACCTATTCCGTCGATCTTCGGTCGGAGGTGACGTTCCAACCGCGCCCGTTTGACGGATCGCGCACGACCCTGGCGGTTCGGCCGGCACTGACCGGCGACCCGCGTCGCTTCACGACGAAAGAACTGCTCGAGGCGGGCTACGGACTGCGCCCAGATCCGATAAAGGATCCAGACGCGTACCAAGAGTGGCTCGCTGCGGCGAGCGCGGTGACGTACAAGCTCCGTCGTGACCGGACGTTGGTGTGGTTCCCGATCTCGCGCCAAGCGTACCTAGGCCGAACTGAGGACCCGCCCGAAAGCGTCCACAAGAGCCCGTCTGTTGGCTGGACCGGGGCCGTGCTTTATGGTTCCTTCCAAAAGAAGGCGACGGCCGCTGAGACGATCAGTTACGGGGCGAGTTCGGCGACCATCGTTGTCCCAAGGTTAAAGCGCGGTCCCACCGCCGCGGCGACGATATGGAACGGGCTCGACAATGTTTTCCAAGCCATCGTCGATGTCAATACAACACCGACGATCGCATACTTTGGGATCCACCACCAAACCTTTGACAAGCACAGCGGACACACCGACACCGCTGGAACAAGATTCACTCCTCACACCGGCGACCACATCTCCATGGAGGAGTGGTATTGCGACGCGAAGGGAAACTTGAATCTCAGCGGTGGCTACGAGTGCACGAACATGGTCGACAGCACCCAACACGCACAATGGGAATGCGATAAGGCCACAAGCTCAGACTGCCCATCCTATAAGCTCAATGCCGGGGAGGTGGGCAACGGCAAGCTCGGCTGGCAGACGGAATTCATCATCGAAGACGACTCCAAGAATGCAGGCGAGTGGCCCAATTTCTCGCCGGTGACGATGCATGGATCCGCCGATGTGATCGTGGGCGATGGCATCAAGGGAACCGGCAGATTCGTGAGTATGAACTACGGGAGTCTCAGCGACCCGAAGATCAAGCTGTTGACCGACAACAATCATAGTAAGCGGCATCTCCGCATCACCCTGCCAACCGGTGCAGTCAAATGGGTTCAGACAACGTGTGGACCAAAAGACACGTGGGATGCCAATAGCGGAAACTGCGTCGCTAAGAAGTAGCCGCGTTTCGCGGTAGGGAATTGTTTGGAGGCGCGTGGCTGTGCTGTCCCGTAATGGCCGGGCACAACTCTTCTCTTAGACGGCCGTCAGGCCGTGGCACTTCTTGTACTTCTTGCCCGAACCGCACGGACACGGGTCGTTGCGGCCGACCTTCGCTTCGGCCTTGCGGACCGGGGCAGGCCCGCCGGCATCGTCGCGATTGGTGCGCAGCTGATCGAAGCGACGCGCGGCGTTGGTGTCGCGCGGCACGGTTTTTTGCGCTCCCGGCGCGCCGTTGCCGCCTCCGGTTTCGAACGGCGCGCCGTTGTCCTGAGTGGGCGGCGCTTGCTGCGGTGCTTGCGGCGGCGCCTGGACCATCAAATGGAAATCTTCGCCTTGGCACAGCGCGTTCAAGAACTCTTCCTGGATGTTCGCCTTCAGGTCCTCGAAGAGCTCGAACGCCTCGCGTTCGTACTCGACGCGCGGATCCTTCTGGCCCCAACCCCGCAGGCCGATGCCTTGTTTGAGGCTGTCCATCGTGTACAGGTGATCGATCCAGAGCCGGTCGATGATCTGCAGCATCGTGCCGCGTTCGAGCATGCGCAACCCCTCGCGCAGCCCTTTCTCGTCCATCTGCTCCTTGTAGCGCTCCACGAAGCGCTCTTCTTTTTCCGTGTACATCGCGTCGGCTTCGGCCGTCAGACGTTCGATCATCTCGGGCTTCGATAGCTTTTCGAGGTCGTCAGCGGTAACGCGCTTGCTCAACCCGCGGATCGATGTCTCCAGCTCTTTGAGGATCTGCTCGCGATCCCACTCGTGTGGGTGCACGCTGTCGGAGCAGTTGGTCTCCACCACCTGTTCGACTCGCCCGCGGATGACTTCGGTGAGGGAGGGCCGCAGGTTGTGGCCTTCCAACACGCGCCGGCGCTCGGCGTAGATCACCGAGCGCTGCTTGTTCATGACGTCGTCGTATTCGAGCACGTGCTTGCGGGTCTCGTAGTGATGCGCTTCGACTTTCTTCTGCGCGCGCTCGATGCTGGCGGTGAGGATGCCCGCTTCGATGGGCGTGTCGTCGTCGATCTTGAAGCGCTCCATGATGCCGCGGATGCGATCGCCGCCGAAGATGCGCATCAACTCGTCATCGAGGCCGACATAGAAGCGCGAGGACCCCAAGTCGCCTTGGCGCCCGGACCGCCCGCGCAGCTGATTGTCGATGCGCCGCGCTTCGTGCCGCTCCGTGCCGATGATGTGGAGGCCGCCGAGATCGGGCACTCCTTCGCCGAGCTTGATATCGACGCCGCGGCCGGCCATGTTCGTGGCGATGGTCACCTTGCTGCGCAGGCCGGCATCTTTGATGATCTCGGCTTCTTTTTCGTGATATTTCGCGTTGAGCACGTTGTGCTCGATGCCGCGCTTGGCCAGCATCGCGGAGAGCCGCTCGGACTTCTCGATCGAACGCGTGCCGACCAGCACCGGCCGGCCGGCCTTGTTCATCTCGATGATCTCGTTGATCACTGCGCGGAACTTGCCATCTTCCCGGTTGTAGACCATGTCGTCGAAGTCTTTGCGCCGGACCTGCACGTTGGTCGGGATCGCGATGACGTCCAACCCGTAGATCTCGCGGAACTCGCGTTCCTCGGTCTTGGCGGTACCGGTCATGCCGGCGAGCTTCTTGTACAGGCGGAAGTAGTTCTGGAAGGTGATCGTCGCGAGGGTCTGATCCTCGCTCTTGACCTTGATGCCTTCCTTGGCCTCGATCGCCTGGTGGATGCCGTCGGAGTAACGCCGGCCGTGCATGAGGCGGCCGGTGAACTCGTCGACGATGATGATCTCGCCGTCTTTGACAACGTACTGCTCGTCCTTGCGGAAGAGCTCTTTGGCCTTGAGCGCGGCCTGCAACTGGTGCGCGAGCTCGAGGTTCACCGGATCGTACAGGTTCTGCACGCCGAGCAGTTTTTCGACCTTGGCCACGCCCTTCTCGGTGATGGGCACCGCGTGCTGCTTCTCGTCGACGGTATAGTCCTCGTCGCGGTGCAACTGCGGCATGATGTTGCGCGCGAAATTCTCATATAGGTGCGACGGGTCTTTATACCCCGGCCCGAGCACGGCTTCCGGCGAACCGCTGATGATGAGTGGCGTGCGCGCCTCGTCGATGAGGATCGAATCGACCTCGTCGACGATGGCGTAATGCAGCTCGCGCTGCACGCAATAATCGACGTGCGGCGCCATGTTGTCGCGCAGATAGTCGAAACCGGCTTCGTTGTTGGTGACATAGGTGACGTCGCTTGCATACGCGGCGCGCCGCTCGTTGGGGGGCATGAAGTGCTGGATGATGCCGACCGACAACCCGAGAGCGCGATAGACCGGGCCCATCCATTCAGCGTCGCGCTTGGCCAGGTAGTCGTTGACCGTGACCAAGTGCACGCCTTGTCCGGTCAAGGCGTTGAGGTACACGGACAGCGTCGCGACCAGCGTCTTGCCTTCGCCGGTGCGCATCTCGGCGACCTTACCTTCGTGCAGCACCATGCCGCCGATGAGCTGGACGTCGAAGTGCCGCATGTTCAAGGTGCGGCGCGCGGCTTCGCGGCAGACCGCGAACGATTCGCTCAGCAGATCGTCGAGCGGCGCGCCCTTGTCGAGGCGTTGCCGGAACTCGACGGTCTTGCCGGCCAACTGCTCGTCGGAGAGCGCTTGAAGCTCGGGTTCGAGCGCGTTGATCCGCGCCACGCCTTTGCGCAGGCGCGCGACTTCGCGGTCGTTGCCGTCGACCCACGATTTGACAGTTGAGAAAATCGACACTAGAGGACCGGCTCGATCAGGCCTAAGTCGCCGGTCTTGCGCCGGTACAGCACGTTGATCTCGTCCGTGTCGGCATTGAGGAAGACGAAGAAGTCGTGGCCGAGCAGCTCCATCTGAAGGGCGGCCTCGGAAGGCGACATCGACTTCACCCGCATGCGTTTCGTGCGCGCGATGCGGGCCGTTCCGTTTCGGCGCCCCGCCTGCGTGGCCGCCCCGAGGCTCTTGCCGTTCAGCTTGTGGCGGCGCCCGATCAGGCGCGTCTTGTACTTCTTCAGCTGTTTTTCGAGGCGATCGCGCACGAGGTCGATGGAAGCATCGATGCTCGCCGAGCGCTCTTCCGCCTTGATGAGATGATGCGGCAAGGAAAGGGTGACGTCCACGATGCGTTGGGCTCGCTCGGCGCGCAGGGTCACGTGCGCGTCCAGGATGCGGTCGTAATGGCGCTCCAGCCTGCCGACTTGTTCCTCGACGTGCTTGCGCAGCGCCTCGGTGACGCGCAGGTTCCTTCCTTTAATATAGATGTTCATAGCTTGCAAAGGCGAGAGCGGGCGGAGTTTGCGTGTTCCGGACCGCGAAATCGAAGTCCTGCCGCGAGCGTTTCCACAACGCCCATGCCAGCGCCAACACGACGATGACGATGATCGCGATGATCACGACGCGCGCGATGACATAGGGGGTGCGCGGCCGCGTTTTGATTATCTGGCGTTTCATATGGTCACGTTGAGCGGGTCGTTGATGTCGTCCAGCGGCAGCCGCTTCATCAATTCCGAAAGCGTGACGAATTCGTAGCCGGCGGCTCGGTATGCTGCGACGATGCGCGGCAATGCTTCGATCGTCGGCTCGGTCCCGTCATGCAGCAGGATCACCGCGGGCGACTTAGCGTGCGTCACGACGAAATTCGCGACGAACGTCGAGGTCACCGGCCGCCAATCGCCCGGCTCCACGTCCCAGAGCGCAAACGTTTGGCCGGCCGCGTGCGCGGCCTCAAGCGTCGCGGCATCGTAGTTGCCGTGCGGCGGCCGGAATAGGCGCACCTCGCGCCCGGTGATGCGCCGCAAGGTGCTCGCGCCATCGGCGATCTCTTCGAGCTGCGCGGCGAAGACCAGCGACGTCATCTGAGGATGCGAAAGCGTGTGGTTGCCGATCTCCATCCCGGCGGCCGCAGCGCGCGCAGCGATGGCGGGTTGTTCGATCGCGTTGCGACCGATGAAGAAAAAGTCGGCGGGGACTCCCAGCCTGTGCAACTCGGCGAGCAGCGCGGGGGTGGTCACCGGGTACGGGCCGTCGTCGAACGTCAGCACGGCGTAGCGCCGGCGCGCCGGCGGAACAAGCGCGTCGTGGACATCGCGTCCGAGGCGGCGCAGATACGCCGATACGGTCGGCCGAAGCAGCGAGCCGTCTTCCGCGCTCACCGGAATCACGACCGGCGCCATCTCGTAGCGCGCGTGGTTCACCCAGCGCCTGCCCCAATAGGCGGCGAGCAGCAGCGCGCACAGCATCAACGCCAAGCGCACCGCTCGCCACGTGCCGATCATCCGAGCTTGGCTCGGAACGCTGTTTCCGGGGGAACTACGGGGCGTTATAGTCGCGGCCTACGACGATTTCGACGTCGCCGCCATCGACCGGTCCGATCGCGACGGCGACATTGGGCATGGGCAGCCGCTTGGCCACCTCGCCGGCGATCTTCTGGTCCGGGCCCGTGACGGTCGTCTTTTTCGTGCCGAACGTATCGGCGTTGGCGGTCTCGACGACGTCAAAGCCCATTTCACGCAGGTAATCCGCCATCGACGTGGCCGCTCCGCGCTGGCCGGAGCCGTTGTGCACTTTCACGTGGACCGTCGAGGGATCGAACGCGCCGGAAAAGCCGACGACCATGTACTTGCGCACGACGGGAGCGGCGGCCACGGGATCCATGAACAGCACCGACTCACCTGCGGTCCAACCCTCGACCACGGGAAGTTGCGAGGTGTGCACCATTTGCGGCGTGACGCCGCGCATGCCGAGCGCGAGATAGAACATCTTGTCGTACGGCATGTTGGTGCGGATGTTGTCGCGCACCAACGCGATCAGCGAAGGCAGCGTGCTCACGATCGATGGATCCTTGATGCGCTTCACCAAGTCGCCGATGACTTGGCGCTGCCGGCGCATGCGTCCGAAATCGCCTTCCGGATCGTGCCGGAAGCGGATGTAGCCGACGGCCTGCTCGCCGTTGAGGTGCTGCAGTCCCTTCTTCAAATGGATGTGCAGCTGCCCCCAATCGTCATCGTAGTCCATGCTTTTCTCGACGTTGACGTCGAGCCCGCCGATAGCATCCACGATGTTCTTCGTGGCGTCGATCTTCAGGACGATGTAGTAGTCGAAGTGGGGGAAGGCCAACTCGTCTTCGACGGTTTTTATCGCTCGCCACGGACCGGCGTCGGCGATCGCCTCGTTGATCTTGCCGTAGCCTGATTTCGGGATGTGGACCCACGTGTCGCGCGGGATCGAGATGATCGCGATCTGCTTGCTCGTCAGATCGATGTTCGTGGCGAGCATGGTGTCCGAGCGCGTGGCGCTGGTGTACATCTCATCGCTGGTCGTCCAGTTCTCGTCCAGTCCCATGACGAGCACGCGCAGCTTCTGCCGCCCGAAGACCTGCGTCAGGTCTGGCGAGAGAATGTCAAGCGACGCCAGCGCATTGCGCACCCCGCCCTTATAGTAGACGTACGCCGTTGCCGACGCGCCGACGACGAACAGCACGATCAGAATAGTCGCGAGCAGACCGAAGTGGGAGCGCTTCGGCGCAGGCGCAGGCGCAGGCGCGACCGAGCGGCGCGTCAAGCGCGGCTTCGGTTGCGGTTGTTCTGAGGGTTCGTCCGGCAACGTGGTCACGTTCCTTCTGTTAAGTTTGTACCCAGCGGGTGCGCGTATCGATCAAAATCCGTGTGCCCGGCCAGCTCGACGTCCACGAATTGACCGATTTCGTGCTCGCCGGCGACGTACACGAGCCCGTCAACCTCCGGCGCTTCCCGCATCGAACGGCCGACCGATGCGACGCGGCTGTTCAGGGCTTGCCTGATCAAAGCGGACGGCGCGAGGAGCCGCTTGCCTTCGATCAACACACTCGAATGCTCGCCGCGGCGGGCTGTGTTGACCGCATTTGATATCGAGCGCTGTACTTCGCGGGCGACCGCTTGGCGCGCCTTCTTGACCTTTTCGGGCGCTTGGGCGCTCGCAGCGTACGCAGCCGTGCCTTCTTCGCGTGAATAGGTGAAGAATCCGACGCGATCGAGCCGTGCGCGCTCGAGGAAGGTTAGAAGATAGTGAAAATGCTCGGTCGTTTCCCCGGGAAATCCCAGGATGAAAGTGCTGCGCAGCGTGGCGCCCGGCAGTGCCTCGCGCAGTTTGGCGAAAAGTTCGAGATAGCGCTCCGGTTGCGGCGGCCTGTGCATCGCCCGCAGCACGGCCGGGTGCGCGTGCTGCAGCGGCATGTCCACGTATGGGAGCACTTTGTCCGAGGCGCGCATCGCTTCGATGAGCGCGTCGCTGATCGACGTCGGATACAGGTACAGGATGCGCACCCAACGCAGCCCCTCGATCGCCTCGAGCGCCTCGATGAGCCGCGCGAGGCCGTCGCGCAGACCGATGTCACGCCCGTAATCGGATGTGTCTTGCGCGATGAGGATGAGCTCTTTCGTCCCCTGCTCGACGAGCGCGCGCGCCTCTTCGACGAGCGACGGAATCGTGCGGCTTTTGCCCAGCCCGCGCAGCGTTGGGATGATGCAAAACGCGCAGGCATGGTTGCAGCCTTCTGAGATCTTGAGGTACGCGGTCGCGCGGGGCGTCGTGACGACGCGCGGCAGGAAACCCAATCGGTCGGTGTACGCGTCTCGATCCTCGAGGTGGAACGGCCGCTCGCCGGCGTCGACTTCACGCATGATCTCAGGCAGCTTGGGGAATGCGCCGGTGCCGACGATCGCGTCGATCTCGGGCACGAGTTCGCGAAGCTGCGCGCCGTAACGCTGTGCGAGGCAACCTGCCACCACGAGCTTTTGCCCGGGCTGTTTGGCGGCCGCGTATTCCAGGATGGTATCGGTGGATTCGGCCTTCGCCGGGTCGATGAAGGCGCACGTGTTCACGACGATCGCATCGGCGCTTCGCGAGTCGGTCGTGATCGCCCAGCCTTCGCTGCTCAATCGGCCGAGCATGATCTCGCTATCGATCAAGTTCTTGGCGCAGCCGAGGCTGGCCAGGAAGACCTGGCGGGGCTTCGCCGGGGCGGTCGGCATCAGCGGTAGTTCACGAATTGGACCGGAAAATCCAGGTCCAGCTTCCTGACCAGGTCTATCGCCTTCTGCAGTTCGTCCTTGGACTTGGCCGTCACCCTGAGCTGTTCGTCCTGGATGCGCGTGGTGACCTTGAGTTTGGCCTCTTTGATGGCCTCAGTGAGGCGCTTTGCCCGTTCTTGGGCTATGCCTTGCTGCGTCGTGATGACCTGCCGGATCGTCCCTTGTGCCGCCGCCTCCGGTTTGCCATAGCTCAGGGCTTTCAGCGACACCCCGCGCTTCACGCACTTGCTCTGCAGCATGTCGATGACGTTCTTGAGCTTGAGCTCGTCGTCGGCGACGATCGTGATCTGCATGTCGCCGAGGTCGATCGACGACTTTGAGTTCTTGAAATCGAAACGCGTGGCGATCTCGCGCCGCACCTGGTCGACCGCGTCGGCGAGATTCTGTTTTTCTACGCGCGAGACGATGTCGAAGGAGAACTCACTCACGCGGCCCGGTTCCGCTCGGCGCCGCAGGTTTGACCGCGAAAACGCGCTCCTCGACCTGACCCTTTTGGCCGAGCGTACCGAGTTGTTGACCGTCGACGGTCGCGATGACGCCGCCCGCGTTGCCGGCGCGCAGTGAGATCGCGCGGTTAGCGTGGAAATCGCGCACGGTCCCGGCCGGGAGCGTCTCGTAGAGCACCTGCTTGCCGTCGACGGTCACGGCCAGCCAGCTATCTTGGGTCAGCTGCAGACGCAGAACGACGCCTTTTTTGTTCGGCGCAGGGGCGACGCTTTGTTCGCTGCCCGCAGCATTGCTGAAGATCTGACTCGAACCGGATTGTGTGGCCGCTCCCGCAACCGTCTTATCAGCCGCCGTCTGCGTCTTGTCCACCGCTGCGGTCTGCGCTTGACCGCTGGACGGACCGGGTCCGATGAACGTGTAGTACAGCACTGCGAAGACGAGCACCGCGGCCATCGCGGTCATCGAGCCTAACAGCCAAGTATGTCTGGTCGCGTTCGCTTGTGCGATCCGCTCGACGATCGCGCGCTCTTCGTGCAGTGGAAGCGGTGTCTGCGTATGTTCGACGGGCGCGACCGGCTGCGGCTGCGCCGACGCGTCGAATTCAAAAAGCGCGGATACGAGGTCAGCCCCCACCAGGCGGGCGTAGTTCTTCAAAAAACCGCGCGCGTAGACGGGCTCGCCGACGGCGGCCCAGTCCTCGCGCTCCATCGCTGCGATGAAACTCGAGCGGATGTTCAAGCGGCGGGCAGCGTCGACGACCGTCATGCCGCGCTTTTCGCGCGCCGCGGCCAGTTGCTCACCTATCCCAGACACGTCGCACCCTTCCGACGATCGATCGTCGGGCTTTCTTTTAGGGAAAATGCGGATGGCTCACCCGCCCGGCAAGCGAACTAGCAGGGAGACCGGGTCGTTGGATGGAGGCCGTACCGGTTGAAGGAATTGGAGGAGCGTTTGGACACTCCCTCTGCTCGGGACATTTTGTGACGCAGAACATGACGGAAATCACTTCAGCTTTGGCCCAAGGCGAGCTTGCGCTCGCCGCCATGAGCGGCGGCGTGGATAGCGCCGTCGCGACGGCGCTTGCGGTCGGCGCTGGGGAGCGGGCGGTGGGGCTGACCATGCGGCTGTGGAGCCCCGGCGAGGGCGAGCTTTCGGAAAAGGTCCGGCAGTGCTGCGGACCGACGGCGTTTGAGGATGCTCGCCGGGCGGCGGCCCTACTCGGGATCCCCCACTACGTGGTCAACTTCGAGGCCGGCTTCGCCCGGGCGGTCGTCGATTATTTCTGCAACGAATACCTGGCCGGACGGACCCCAAACCCGTGCGTGGCCTGCAACAACTTGGTGAAGTTCGGCGCCCTGCTCGAGTTCGCGCGGGCGCTCGGCGCGCGAAGGTTCATCACCGGGCACTACGCGCGCATCGAGCAGCGTGAGGATGGACCTCACCTCTTGCGCGCTGCCGACCGGTCAAAGGATCAATCCTACATGCTCGCCGGCTTGCGCCGCGAGCAGCTCGCGGGCGTGATCGCGCCGCTCGGCGCGTATACAAAGGAAGCGACGCGCGCAGCAGCGCGGCGTTTTGACATCGACATCGCGGAAAAGCCTGATTCGATGGACTTGTGTTTCGTCGACGGAGACTACCGCGGTTTCATCGCTCGACGTTTTCCTGAAGGCCTGGCGCCCGGCCCGATCGTGACGCTCGACGGCGACGTGGTCGGCCGCCACGACGGGTTGCTGAACTACACCGTGGGGCAGCGCAAAGGTTTGTCGCTGTCCGGTGAGGGCGACGGCCCGTGGTATGTCGTGCGCACCGAGCGTTCGCGCAACGCCGTGATCGTCGGCCGGCGCGATGACTTATGCCGCGACCTCATCGAATGCTCCGCCGCCAACCTGCTGCAGCCGGCCGCGTTTGTGCGCGGCGAGGCGGCTGGTGTGGCGATGTGCCGTTATCGGAGCAAGCCGATTCCGGCGAGCGCATCCATCGTCGGCGATGGGCGCCTGGTCGTGCGGCTGTCGGAACCGGCGAGCATCGTGTCTCCCGGCCAACTGCTCGTGCTGTACGACGTCTCGGGCGAAGAAGTGCTCGCGTCGGGCATCATCGAGCCATGAAAGCTGTGGCAAGCCGGACTGATGTGGTATGCCGGACTTTAGTCCGGCTCTCCGCCGTGACATGCGCAACCTTGGTCGCGCTTTGCGGTTGCGCCCAAAAGGCGGTCATCCAGGACGGCTATCGCGCGGGAGTGGTGCCCGGGATCAGCCGCCAAAAAGTGGAGGTGCTCCTCGCCAAGCCGAGCAGCGCTCAAAACTTCTCCGTGCCTGGGATCAGCGCGTTGGTCCTTTCCTATCCGTTCGGCGAAGTGCTGCTGCAGCACGACCGCGTCGTCGTCGTGTCGGTGGTGACCGACCCGAATTTCGTGGGTCCCTTGGGCATCAAGGTCGGCACACCCGAAGAGGATCTGCGCAAGGCTCTTCTTTCTGCAAAAGCTCCGCACTCCTCGTACCGGATGTCGTATCAAGTGATGGCGGGCGACATCGTGACGCGCACGCGCGATGTCTACGACGATACTGACCACGTCATGTTCGAGCTGGCGGCGTCCAACCCGAACGATCCGGAAGCGCCGTTCTCAGTCGTCAGCATCAGCATGACCAACACCGGCGGCTCGGCGTTGCTTTCATCCATCACCCAGGCCAAGGTCAATGGGATCTATCCCGGCCAGAGCATCGTCAACTACGTCTCGGAGCCCTGGCCATCTCAGAAGGGACACTAAGTACGATGTCCGGACCTGAGTTCGAGGTGGTGCTGCCGCCGAACGCGCGCATCGCGGGCTTGCGCTTCGAGGACGCAGCGCGCACGCTTCACGTCGCGTTTGAGGACGGCGGCGTGGATCGAACGCTGGACGGGGACGGCGTGCGCGCACTGCACGGCGCGCGCATCCGCCACGAGACGATCACGACGCTTCCGCAGCGGAGCATCGGCGGCGAAGCGATGACGGCTGTAGCGCTCGCGGCCCAACCGCGCAAGCCGCCGCGCCAGCGGCTGTTCGAAGTGCGAGAGGGCTTCCAGCATTCCGAGGATCTGCACTTCGCGCTGGCGATCCGCGCCGCCGGCATCGGGCAACTCATGTACTTGCTGGCGTCATCCTTCAATTTCAGAAAGACGCTCGGCGCCGACGCCACCTACACGACCGAAACCAACGTGCGCGCGCTGGTCCGCAAGCTCGCCGGGTTCGCGCCGCAGGCCGTTCAGGACAGTTTTTTCGCGGCCGTGCTCAAAGGCATGGCGCTTCCGCCGCCGGTCGAAAGCCTGGTCGAGTTCTTCCGCACCGCGTCTCGTTAAGTAAAAAATCCTTGGTGTAGTGCCGGGGCTTTAGCCCCGGTCTTAAGCGGTTGTGGCGAGCGGGTAGTCGCGCTTGTTGAAATACGTGTCGCGGACGACTGGGATGTAGCCGGCCTGACGGATCGTCCGCTCGATGTCGGCCCGGCTTGCGGTGTTGGTGCTGCCGGCAAGCGTCACCACTTTTTCTTCCAAGATCGTGCCGCCCATGTCGTCGCATCCGAACATCAAACCGAGTTGTCCGAGTTTCATCCCCGGCGTCAACCACGACGACTGCAAGTGCGGGAAATTGTCGAGATAGAGCCGGCTGATGCCGAGCACGCGCAAGTAGTCGATGCCGGTGGCTTCCTTGCCTTTCAGCGGCGTCTTGTACGGAACGTAATACCATGGGATGAATGCGGTGAAGCCGTTGGTCTCGTCTTGCAGCCGGCGTATCAAGTCGAGGTGCTGGATGCGCTCCTCGAGCGTCTCGACCGACCCGAACATCATCGTTGCGGTCGTCGGCATGCCGAGGCCTTGGGCGATGCGCATGACCTCGATCCAACGGTCGTCGTCGATCTTGCGGGCTGAGATGCGCTTGCGCACGCGTTCCACCAAGATCTCGGCGCCCGCCCCAGGCAGCGACTTCAGGCCGGCGGCGCGCAGCGTCTTCAGCACGTCCTCGACGCTCATCTGCTCGCGCTTGGCGATACCGCAGATCTCGCTGGTGGACAGCGAGTGGATGTCGACGTCGGGGAACTGCGAGCGCACTTTTTGGAATAGCTCGACGTAATACGAGATCGGCAGCTCGGGGTTGACCCCGCCTTGGATCATGATCTGGGTCGCGCCTTGATCCGCAGCGTACTTGACGCGGGCGAGCACTTGCTCGTGCGTCATCGTATACCCCTCGGCGTGGCCTTCGGGCCGGAAAAACGCGCAAAAGCTGCAGTGCACGTCGCAGATGTTGGTGTAGTTGATGGTCGTGTCGATGACGTAGGAGACTTCGGGGCCGGGATACAGCAGCGTCCGCCTGCGGTGAGCCGCGGCTCCAAGCTCATGCAGCGATGCGTCGCGATACACGGCGATCCCCTCGTCGAGGGAGAGCCGCTCACCGGCGGCGGCGCGGGCGAGCAGCGCCCTGACGTCAGGCATACCGGATCACCTTGCGCGCGGGCTGCGGTTCACCGAGCTGCGATTTGACGTCGAGCACCCCGCGGGTCGCGGCGAGCGCGAAAAAGCGCATCATGCCCTTGCGCGCTTCGTCGTCGAAATCGTAGTTGAGCGCGCGATAGTACGCGTCGTAGAATCCGGCCGGGCGCGGCCTCACGCGCTCCGCTAACCCTATCACCTGCTGGCGATGCGACTCGCTCCAGCGCACGGAGTCCCGAAGCGCGGTCATCACTTGAGCGACGTCGCCGGGCCGCTTGTCCGCGAACTTGTTGCGCGCCGCCCACACCGCATAGACCATGCCTGCGCCCGTCAGCTCGTACCACAAGCGGCCCACGTCGTGCGCGTGCTCGGGCGGAACCGCCAGCGCTGCGTCGATCGCCATGTCTCCGATGACCAAGCATGGATCGCCTTTGCGTCGATACGATTCGAAGGGGTCCGTGGACTCGTAGTATTTCGCCTCGAAACCATACGCTTCGCGGCAGATGGTATCGAAGAGCGCCCGCCCGGTGGACGAGTCGCGGGTCACCGCGATGCGCACCCCCTCAAGCTCGCGCGGCGCAACCGCGCTGATGCAGTAGATGCTCCTCACCTCGCGGCGCGATCCGATGCAGACGAACGGCAGCAGGGTGAGCTGCGCGCGGTGCTGAGCATAGTAAAAGGAAGAGACCGGACTCATATCGAGCTCGCCGTCGAGCAGCGCGCGGTTGAGCTGCGTCGGGACGCCTTCGCGCAGCGTCCCCGGAAACGCAAGCGCCTCTAAGTCGAAGGCCGCGTAGACCGGCAGGTCGTTGGTGAAGCTGATGCGCCCGCAGCGCACTTTTTGCGCGCTCATCGTGCTAGACCGCTTCGAGCACGCCGTAGAGCAAGTTGCGGCGCGTCGGCACGAAGCCCGCTTCTTCGATCGCCCGGCGCAGTTCGGATAGCGGCGTGTTCTGATCGGTCTTGCTGCCGGCATCGCGGTAGATGCGCTGCTCGTTGTTCACCGGGCCGTCGATGTCGTCGGCGCCGAAATTCAGTCCCAGCTGAGCGAGTTTGATCCCATACGAGATCCAGTACGCCTTGATGTGGTCGATATTGTCGAGCATCAGGCGCGAAATGGCGATCGTCCGCAGATCGTCGATAGAACCCGTCCAACCGTATGCTTCGAGCTCGTTGTCTTCCGGGTGGAACGCCAGGGGCACGAAACACTTGAACCCGCCGCTTGAGGCTTGCAGTTCGCGCAGCAGCGCGAGATGCTCGACGCGTTCCTCGATCGTCTCCACGTGACCGTAGAGCATCGTGCAATTGGTCCGCATGCCGATCCGGTGAGCGACGCGATGGACCTCCAGCCACTCCTCGGTCGAGGCTTTCATGGGGCACACGAGGTCGCGCACGCGCTTGACCAATATCTCGGCGCCGCCGCCGTTGAGCGAGGTCACGCCCGCGTCGCGCAGCCGGGTGAGGCCTTCTTCGTAGGAGCAGCGGGCGCGCTTGCACATGTAGTCGATCTCGGCGGCCGTGAAGAGCGCCAACTGCACGTGCGGGATCCGTCGGTGCATCTGTTCGATGACCGGCAGCCAAAACTCCAGGCTGGTCTGCTTCGGGTCGTGCCCGCCGACGATATGCAGCTCGTCGTAGTCGTTCGGCTCGGCGCAGGCCTTCTCAAGGATCTCTTCGGCTGACCACCGGTACGAGCGCGGGTCCTTCTCGTACGCGGCGAACGAGCAGAATTTGCAGTCCGCGTAGCAGACGTTGGTGGTGTTCAGGTAACGCTTGAAGACGTAATAGGCGCGATCGCCGTTCTTCTCGGTCCGCAATTCGTGAGCGAGTTGCCCAAGTTCGTGGAACGGCGCTTCCTTATAGAGATACGTCCCGTCCGCACGAGTCAACGGTTCGTGCGCGCGGACTTTTTCGGCGATGGCGGCAAAGCGAGACCCATTGTGCGGCATCGTCCGGCGCTTTTCGGCGCGGTGCCGAATCCGGCCTGTTATCGCCTCTAGAGCGTGCTATAAGAGCGTTTGTTCGCCGTTGCGCGGTGCGAGAATAGTCGCAAGTTGGTCGAGGTCGGCTTCACCGACGAGAATCTTGCGCGGCTTCGTCCCTTCGGCAGGGCCGACGACGCGGAACTGCTCGAGGATCTTCATCAGGCGCACGGCGCGGGGATGCCCTACCTTGAGTTCGGCTTGCAGCAGCGCGACCGATGCCATCTGCCGCTCGATGATGATCCGCGCGGCGTCATAGGCGAAATCGTCGTCGGGTCCAGCGTCTTCATCCTCGAGTTCCGACGGCTCGATGGCCAAGCGATTGTCGGGATCGCCCTGCTCGCGCCAGAATTCGCAAAGGCGCTCGATCTCGGCACCGGTCACCATCGCGCCCTGCACGCGCAGCGGCTTGGCCGCGTCGATCGGCAAGAACAGCATGTCGCCGCGCCCGAGCAGCCGTTCCGCACCCGCCATGTCGAGGATCGTGCGCGAGTCCACTTGCGACGACACGGCGAACGCGATGCGTGACGGGATGTTGGCTTTGATGAGGCCGGTGATGACGTCCACCGAGGGGCGCTGCGTCGCGATCACCAGGTGGATGCCGGTGGCGCGCGCGAGTTGCGCGATGCGGCATATGCTCGTCTCGACGCGCGTCGGCGCGACGAGCATCAAGTCGGCGAGCTCGTCGATGGCGACCACGATGTAGGGCAGCCGCTCGTTCGGGTGCAGTTCGTTGAACTCTTCGATCTTGCGCACCCCGGCGCGCGCGAAGCGCTCGTACCGGGCGTCCATCTCTTTCGTGAGTTCGTACAGCGCGCCAGCGGCGATCTTCGGATCTGTGATGCAGTCGCTGATGAGATGCGGCACGCCGTTGTACGCGTTAAGCTCGACGCGCTTTGGATCGACCAGCAGCATCTGAACGTGGTCCGGCGTGCAGGTGGTGAGCAGCGAGGCGATGATGACGTTCAGGCAGACGCTCTTGCCGGCGCCGGTCGCGCCGGCGACGAGCAAGTGCGGCATGCGCGTGAGATCGGCGACGATCGGGCGGCCCGTGATGTCTTTCCCCAAGCCGATCGAGAGCTTGGCTTCGCCCTTGGGCAGGTGATCGAGGATCTCGCGGATCGCGACGATGGACACCGCGCTGTTGGGGACCTCGATGCCGACCGCGGATTTGCCCGGTATCGGCGCCTCGATACGAACGGTCTGTGCCGCCAGGGCGAGCTGGATGTTGTCGGAGAGGTTCTTGATCGCGCTCACCTTGACGCCTTTGGCGGGCGTCAATTCGTAGCGCGTGATGCTGGGACCGCGCTCGAGGTGCGTGACTTTGGCGCTCACGCCGAACGACGCGAGCGTCTCTTCCAGCGTGATGGCGGCGCTGGTTTCGCTGTGCTGGCGCTTTTCCGGGGGATTGAACAGCGCGAAGTCCGGCAGCCGATAGCCGCCGCGCGATTGCTGCTTCTGGCGCGCGGCTTCCGTGGCGCGCGGCTGCTCTTCATTGAGCTTGCGTGCCGGGCGCGGCAGCTCCACGAGCGCTGATGCTGCGGCGGGCGCGGAGACGGCCGGCGTCATGACGGCGGGTTCCTCACGAGCGTCATCGATCTGCGGCTCCGGCGCTTCGACCTGCGGCGCGCGCACGAAGGGAAGCGTTTGCAGCGGCAGCTCATCGCTGCGAGCGGTGGACCCGTTACGGCTGGTTGCGGCGGCGGCGCGTGCATTGTTCGCGAGCTTGCCCGACTCGCGCGCGATGCCCGCGAACAAGGCCTTCACCGAGATCCCTGTGGGCGCCACGACAAAAGCGAACACGAGAAAGATCAGCACGACGTCGGCGCCGGTCACGCCGAACAGCGCGCGAAGACCATGCGCCGCCGCGTCGCCTACCAAGCCGCCGCGTGCCGAAGTACCGAGCAATCCGTCGAGCGCGAAGAACAGTCCGACCGCGCAACCGCTCATCGCGGCCATCATCGGCAGCACGTGCACCTCGAGGAAGATGATGATGGCGACGGCCACAAGCGCGAACACCGCGATCCATGCGCCGGCGCCGAACCACGAGTGCAGCGAGGCGTTGGCGAGCACGCCGAAGGCCCCGGATCGGGTCGGCAGCAGCAACGCGAGCGCCAGCAGGATCGCGATGGTAAGCAGCGCGATGCCGACGATCTCCAGGTTGAGGGTGAGACCGGGAAGCGGGTCCACCCGGCGCGAGCGCGCCATCTTGGTACGCTTCATAGCGGTGGTTCAGCCACCGCACATGCGTTCGAGGGCTGCTTTGCACGCTCCCCCTCGCGTACTTCTCGACGACCATGAACCAGGTGGGTTGCGCTATCGCACAGATTAGTCTATAATACAGATTAAGCCTGAAATACACGATCGTTTCACAAGATTTCTGACAACTTCGTAAGGAGAGACCGTCATGGATGCACCGCAAGCTGCGGAACACCTCGACGCCGTAGATGACATTCTGCGTCGCGCTGAAGTCGCCGGCTCACCTCCAGCCCTTCAGTTCATCGTGTGGGGCGCCGTCGGCATTGCCTTCAATACTGTCGGTCAGTTGGTGGGCATGGGCAAAGTCGGCCCCAGTGCTTTCTGGCTCGCCGGCGCGGTGCTGGCTCTCGCACTTGTAGTTTCGGCATGGGATGGGCGCCGCATGCAACGGACCGCGAGCAGGCAGAGCACGATCGGACGACTCGCCGCATTTAGCTTCTGGGTTGCCGCCGGCGTGATGACCGTCCTCACCGTCATGAACGAATTCACCAACCTCTTTCCGCCATTCTCGCCCGGCGTGTTCTATGCGGCCGGCATGTCGATTGCACTCCTGGCCCTTGGCTTCGGCCTTCGCTCGACAGTGCTCACGCTCGGCGGGCTTGCCCTAGTCGCCTCGATCGCTGTGGCCTTCCTCGTACCCGTGTGGCTCGGCGCGATCCTTGCCATCGGCAACTTTGCAGGCTTCATCCTGCCCGGCATCTCGTTCGCGATGGCGAAGAGCGATGGATGAGGTATTGCTGTCGAAGGTGCGGCTCGGCGTCTTGGCGGAGCTGCTGCCTTCCGAGTGGGTTGCATTCAGCGAGCTGCAACGCGCGACGGGTGCGACCAACGGGAACCTGGGCGCACACCTCGCCAAACTTACGCAAGCCGGTTATGTCACCGAGGAAAAGGCATTCGTCGATCGACGTCCTCAGACACGATACCGGCTCACGCGTGCGGGCCGCAATGCGTTTCTGAAGCATGTCGCCGAACTGCAAGCGCTCGTCGCGGCGGCCAAGTAGAACCGAGGCTAAAGCCCCGGCACTACAAGCGTTTTATTTTGTTTATTTCGATTTTGGGTCGAGCGCGTCGCGCAAACCGTCGCCCAAAAGATTGAAACCGAGAACGGTGATCGAGATCGCCAGTCCTGGGAAAAGCAGCGCCCAGGGAGCGGAAAGCCAGTAGTCGCGCGCGTCGTTGAGCATCGAGCCCCACTCGGCGGTGGGCGGCTGAATGCCGAGCCCGAGATACGACAGGCCCGCAGAATCGAGTTCGGCGGTGCCGACGCCGAGCGTGGCTTGCACGACCAGCGGCACGAGGATGTTCGGCAGCACGTAGCGGGCGAGCAGCATCGGAACGCCGTTGCCGATCGCGCGCCCCGCTTCGACGTATTCCATCTCTTTGACTTGCAGCACCGAAGCACGCGCGATCCGCGCATACACCGGAATCCCCACCACGCCGACGGCGATGCAGATCTTGACGACGTCGCTGACTCGCTGATCGAGGATGGCCGAGATCGCGATGGCGAGCAGGATGCTTGGGAAGGCCAGCATCACGTCCATGAGTCCCATAAGCACAGTGTCGAGGGTCTTGCCCCAGAAGCCCGCCACCACGCCGATGACCGTGCCGATGAACAGGCCGATACCGACCGAAACGAATCCGATCAAAACCGACAGCTGCGCGCCGAACAGCAGCCGCGTGAAGATGTCGCGCCCGAGCTTGTCCGTGCCCGCGAGGTGCGCGAAGGACGGCGCCAGCGTGGTCACGACCAAGTTCTGCGCGAGAGGATCGCGATGCCCCGAGAGAAGCGGCGCGCCGATCGCGCAGATCGCGAGCAGGGCGATGACCGCAAGCCCGATGATCGCGGACGGACTCTTGCGAAAGCGCCGCCAGGTATCGGCCAAGACGGTGGTGTGCGGCGCATCGTCAAAGGCCGCGTCCTGTCTGAGGGCCTGTTCGGCCAATCTAGACTTCCATGACGACGGGCACGACCATCGGCCGGCGCTTGGTGCGCTCGTAGATGAACTTGGAGAGGCCTTTGTGGACGTGCTCGCGGATGGCGGTCCACTCGGTCAGACCCTTGGCTGCGCCGCCCTCCATGATGGAGGCTGCATGACGTCTGAGCTCGTCCATAAGGCCGTCGCCCTCGCCCGCGCCTCCGAACGTGAAGCCGCGCGTGGTCACATCGGGACCGGCGAGCACCTTGCCGTCGAGGCTGTCCACCGTGACGGTCACGACGATCATGCCGTCGGCCGATAGGTGTTTGCGATCGCGCAGCACGACTTCGCCGACGTCGCCGACGCCCAACCCGTCGACGTAGACCGGTCCGCCGTAGACGCGCCCCGCGCGCTCCGCCCCCTGCGCCGTGAATTGCACGACTTCGCCGTTGTCCGTCACGAAGATGCGGCGCGGTTCGATGCCGATCCGCTGCGCGAGCCGGGCGTGCTGCACGAGCATGCGATATTCGCCGTGCACCGGCATGAAATACTTGGGCTGCGTCAAGTTGAGCATCAACAGCAATTCTTCTTGGCAGCCGTGTCCGGAGACGTGCGCCATGCGGCGGCGCCCATAGATGACGTCGACCCCGAGCTTGAAGAGGTTGTTGATGGTGCGTCCGACGCTGCGCTCGTTGCCGGGGATGGGCGTGGCGGAAAGGATCACCGTATCGCCGCGCACCAGCTTCACGCGGCGGTGATCGCGCGCCGCCATGCGCACCAGCGCCGAGGTCGGCTCGCCCTGACTCCCGGTCGTGCAGATGACGAGTTTGTGCGGCGGATAATCGTCGATCTCGTGCTCGCGGATGAGCTGGCCCTGCGCGATGCTCAGATAGCCGTGCTCGATCGCGATGCCCGAGACGTTCAGCATGCTGCGCCCCACGAAGCATATCTTCCGGTCGTAGCGCGCGGCGGCGTCGACCGTCTGTTGCAGACGCGGCACGTTCGAAGCGAACATCGTGACGATGATGCGCCCCTCGCAATGCGCGAAGATGTCGTTGAACGTCTCCCCGACCACGCGTTCCGAGAGCGTGTGGCCGGGGATCTCGGCGTTGGTCGAATCCGAAGCCAGCAACAGGACGCCTTCGCGGCCATAGCGGGCGAGCGCCGCGATGTCGGACGGCCGGCCGTCGATCGGCGTCTGATCGAACTTGAAGTCCCCGGTGTGGATGACGGTCCCCAGCGGCGTGGTGAGCGCGATCGAACACGAACCGGACACGCTGTGCGTGATGGAGATGAACTCCGCGCTGATGCCGCCGAATCTCAAGCCCTCGCCGGGTTCGATGACGTGCAGATCGGCGCGATCCAAGAGCTTGTGCTCTTTGAGTTTGCCGCGCAGCAGCGCGAGCGTGACGTCGGTGCCGTAGACCGGCAGCGCGAGCTGCGCCAGGAAGTAAGGGACGCCTCCGATGTGGTCTTCGTGCGCGTGGGTGAGGAGCAGCGCGCGGACTTTTGATTTTCGTTCGAGCAGATAGCTGATGTCGTTGATGACGAGATCGACGCCCAGCATCTCTTCTTCGGGGAACTGGACGCCGGCGTCGACCACGACGATATCGTCGTTGGTCTCGTAGACGACCATATTGCGGCCGATCTCGCCGCAGCCGCCGAGGGGGACGACCCGAAGATAAGGCCCGCGCGGAGGATCGGCGAGGACCGCGTCGTCATCGTGCGGCGTCGCCACAGGGAAAAACTCGTGCTGCATCCGAGACGCCCTAGTTTCGCGCCGGCGCGCGCTTGGCCTGTGCTAACCGGGGCTAAAGCCCCGGCACTACACCCGAACTTCGTTCGGGTCGCTACATCTATAGGCGCTGGGCGGACCAGATGGCGCTGGTCGGTGCGATGGCTTGCGGGCTCGTCAATTCGACCGGGCGTGTTTGCCCAGGACGCAGAGCCGGCAGCACGGTCGAGGCTCGCGCCGTGCCTCCGTCGGCGGCCCGCAACGTCACCGTGAGCAGCATCGTCGCAGTCGCGGCTGACCCGTTCCGCACGCGTGCGCGGACGACGGCGCTGCCGAGAAAATCTATGCTGATCGTCGTCGGACCGACTGCGATGCCGCCGCCCGCATCCACGACCGCCGGATCTGTGAAGAGCAGCGTCTCCGTGCGCGTCTTGGTGAGAAAGGCTATCAATTGGGCCTCGCGCCGCTCGAAGTAGACGATGCGCGCGAGACGCACCGTGCGGCGGCGCAGGGCGCGTTCTTGGATGATTCCGGGATCCTTTGCGGGGCGAGCGCCGTTATACAAACCGGCCGCGTGGTGCCTTTTTTTGGTGTGGTGATGGCGCGCTGGAGCGTAGGTTATCGCGGCGGCGAGCATCGGAGCGGCCAGAAAGATCACGGCTGCTCTTCACGTACCGCGGCGCTCGCGTCTAGGGGATTGACACGAGACGGGCCGATGGCTATTATTGTCCTGGGCAACTAGGACAATAGGACAAGCAAGCTGACGTGCTATTTCGAGTCGATGACGCAAGCCCTATGCCGGTGTACCTGCAGATCAAGGAGCAGGTGCTGCACGCGCTATCGCGCGGGCAGATCAAGGCCGGCGATCAGCTGCCCACCGTGCGCGAAGTAGCCGTCCAATTGACGGTCAACCCGAACACGGTCAACCGCGCGTACGCCGAACTCGAACGCGATGGGCTGCTCACAAGCCGTCGGGGCCGGGGCACCTTCGTGAGCGAGGGCGGCAAACCGGCGGACGTGTCATCCCAGCAAGTGCGCCTCAAGGACATCGCGCGCCGCGCGTTGGGCGAGTCACGCGCCTTCGGTTTCAGCGTCGACGAACTGATCGAGACCGTCGAGCGGGTCGCGCGTCAGGACAAGAATTGAAACATACGCTCGCGCCGGCCGTACGTACCGGCAACGTCCGCTTGGGGGGTGGACAACGTCATGCCTAAACCAAAAATCGCATTGATCATCGTCGCGTTGCTTTCGGCTGCGCCGGCATACGCGGATGCGGCGGCTCCGGTGTCACCTGACGGGGTGTACTCGTACACGCTCAAGCAGAACGGCGGTGTGCTGGGCAACAGCACCGTGACCGTTAGGCGGAGCGCCGACGGCGTGCACTTCCGCGAGTCGCAGACGCTGACCACGCCACTGGGACCAGTGGATGCGCAAGCCGACGAGGCCGTTGACGGCAACAACTACGCACCGCTCACCTGGGTCGCGACGTATACCGCAAGCGGCGCGAGCCATTCGTTTCGCCTCGGGATCTCCGGCTCCAGGGCGATCCAGAACGTCGACGGCGCATCACGCGTACCGCTCGTGCAGCAGCCTGGAACGCAAGGCATCACCATTTTGGATCAGGCTCTCGTCAGCGGATTCATGGTCTTGCCCGCGCAAGTCGCAGCCGGGAAGGCCGGCCTGCTGACCATGCTCGTGCCCAGCGCGAATCTAGCGCTTGCGCTCAGAATCGATGCCGGCGCCGCGCCTGCGAAGCCGGCGAATGCGGCCGCCGGCGACGTCGCGCTCAGCGTGATGTCACCGCTGCCGCTCACCGTCTGGTACGATCCGAAAACGCTCATCGTCGATGTGATCGACGTGCCGTCGCAATCGCTCGTCATCACGTTGACGAAGCGAACCCAAATCTCGTAAGCGCGAACTTCAGGGAAAGGGGATCCATGAGCACCACGCTTGAGACGACTGCCACGCCGCCCGCCGAAAAGGCGAATGGACTTGCCACGTACTTCAACGTGATCTTCTCGCCGGCGGAGGCGTTTGCGCTGCTCGGCCGCGTGCCGATGTGGGGCTGGGCCGCCATCGGCGGCATCGTGCTGACCATGATCGGTCAGGCCATCCTTTGGCAAGCCGTCATGCACATGTCACTTGCTCAGCAAGCGCAGCAGCTCTCGCAGATGCCGGCCGACCAAGCCGCGGCGGCGCGCGAAGCCATAACGAAGATCCCGCACTGGATCTATCCACTCAGCGCAATCGCTGTCGGGGGTCTGATCGGCCCCTGGGTCGTGTGGCTGGTCGGGGCGCTCGTGTACCTGATCGCGGCCGCCCTCAGCGGCGGCGAGGCGCGCTTCAAACTGGCGTGGGTGACGGCCGTGAACCTCTACATCATCGGGGCGGTCGGCAGCATCATCGCCGGCGTGATCGTCGCGCTGCGCGGCGGAGAAAACGTGAACTCCGCGATCGACCTATTCGCGCTGCCGTCACTCGCCATGTTCGTGCACGGCTCGCCGAAACTCGCCGGGTTCTTGTACTCCTTCAACATCGTCAACATCTGGTTGTATGTCGTGGCCGTGATCGCGCTGCAACACACCGTGAAGATGGGCCGCGGCGCGGCCATCGCGACCGTTGTGGTGCTCGCCCTCATCGGCGCCGGCATCGCCGCGGCGTTCTCCAAGTAGCGCCATGAGGAACATCTTCGTTGCGGTGCTCGCCGCGGGCGTGCTCGCGGCCCCGCTCGCGGGCCGGTGCGCGGCGCCGGCGCCCTCGCCGATGAGCTTGCAGCAAGCGATCGACTACGCGCTGGCGCACAATTCGTCCGTGCTTGCGGCGCAAGCCGCCGCCGATTCGGCCGGCGCGGTGTTCGCGCGCGATCGCGCGCTGACGCTGCCGACCGTCAACGGGGAGCTGGCTTCGACGCTCAACAAGCAGAGCGGCAATGCCGGCTCGTTCGCCCAGATCGGCCTCACGCCCAGCCAGACATTCTCGCAGAACACGGCGGCGCTGCGCGGCAATTACAATGCCGTGAACGTCGGCGCGCTGTTGACCGCTCGCCAAGACAAGCACAGCTACGACGCCGCAGCGGACAAGCTCCACTTGGCGCGCGAGCAGACCACGCTCGACGTCGAAACTTCGTACTACACGCTGATCGAGGATGCGCAGCTCGCGGATATCGCCAAAGGCGATGCGGCGTACAACAAAGCGCTGCTCGACGCCGCGGCGGTCAACTTCAAGGCGGGCAAGGTCGCCGGCATCGATCAGCTCAAGGCCGAAGTGCAATTCAACACGAGTCTCGAGCACCTCGCCTCGGCGCAGGCCGACCTCGAAGACGCTCGCGAAAACCTCGCGCAGACCGTGGGCGCGCCGGTCGAGCAGCAGTTCGCGGTCCTGCCGTCCATACCGGCGCCGCCGGCGCCGAACCTCGACACGACCGCGCTCGACGCGATCGCGCTTGCGAATCGGCCGGAAGTGGCGATCGCGCAGGCCCTGCTTGATAACGCGAAGCTCGCGCCCGGTCTTGTTGAGGCGCCCAACCTTCCTATCGTGACGCTCGACGGGCAATGGGGCAATCAGGTCTCGCCGACCGCGAATGCTACGCTGTTCAACGCGTGCTTGGCGCACGGTCTACCGGCGTCGGCGTGCGGCCCACCCGGTTCGCACTTCTACACGATCGGCATCATCTCGACGTGGTCGGTGCCGCTCCTTGATTGGGGCGCGCGCAGGGCCGGTCATCGGAGCGCGAACACCGGCATCTCGTCAGAGGCCGGCGCTCTGGATGCCGCCCGGCGTCAAGCGCTCATCGACGTCGATCAAGCCGCGCGCCGCGTCAAGGTGAATCAGCAAAACCTGCAGCTCGCGCTCAGCAATGTGAAGGTCGCCAAACAGACCGCAGACATCTCAAGAGTCCAGTATGAGGTCGGCATCATCAGCGAACTCGACGCCACCAACGCCCAACAAACCTACCTGCAGGCCGCCAAAGACCTGCTCGCCGCGCAAGTGGGTTACGTGCTCTCTCTTGAAAAACTCAAACTCGCCACGGGAACGCTATGAAGAAGCTTTGGAAGAACAAGGTCTGGCGCGCCGTCCTCATCATCGGCGCCGTGCTGCTCATCATCGGCATAGGCTTCGCCGCGCATCACGGCGCGGATCCGATCGAAGCCAACGTCGTGACGGTCAAACCAAAGACGCTGACGGTGAAGCTGCCGGAAAACGGCATCTTGTCGCTGCCGCAGACGGCCAGCATCGCGGCGCAAGCGACCGGCAACGTCCTGCGCGTGTACGCGCGCGAGGGTCAAAGAGTCCAGCGGGGCGAGCTGCTGATGAAGCTCGACGATCGCCTTTTGGTCACCCAAGTGGCGACCGACCAGGCGGCGGTCGCGCAGGCGCAAGCCGGTCTGACGTCCGCGCAAGCGCGGCTGCAAGCGGACATCAACGCTAAGAAGGAGGGCCAGATCTCGGGCGGCCTCGGCGCGTCGTCGATCGGTCTCTCCGGCGCCTCGCAATTGGTGCAGGCGGAACAGACGCTGAACAACGCGCGGCGAGCGACGAATACGGCCAAAGAGGTCTACGACGCCGACCAGGCGCTTTATAAGATCAACGGCCTGCCGCGCCAGCAGCTGGATCGCGACAAGGCCGCATATGACGAGGCTGTTGCGAATCTGTCGGCGGCGCAGCGCCAGTACGATCTGCTCAAGCAGCAATTGCACGAGACCGGAGGCCAGTTGGACACGCAGATCGAGGCGGATCGCGCCGCCGTCGCAAGCGCTCAAGCGCAGGTCTTTTCAGCGGCCACCGGCGAGCAGTACCACGCGCAGCAGCTTGCCGACACCGAGGTGCGCGCACCGTTTGACGGAGTGATCCAAACCGTGGGAACGACGCCGTCGGCCCTGGCCAGCGGCCCGACCTCCCTGTCGGTCGGCGACTCGATCACGCCCGGGCAAGCGCTGTTCACCATCGCCGGCGCGGGACCGATGGTCGTGAAGGCGCAAGTGGACGAACAGGACATCATCAACGTCAAGATCGGCCAGCATGTCATCATCAGCGGCGAGGATTTCCCCGGCCGCTCGCTATCGGGAACGGTCGCGCGCATCGCAGCGGTCGTCGTGCAGCAGAACACCGCCGGCACCAGCGCGAAAAACGTTGAAACCACGATCTCGTTGGACAAGACCTACCCGTTCCTGCGCGCCGGCATGTCGTGCGACGTCGACATCATCACCGGGAAGGCGTCGCACGCGCTGGTCGTGCCGCTTTCGGCGGTGTTCGATGACGCCGGCAAGCATTACGTCTACGTGGTGAAAGACAAAAAGGCGCACAAGGTCGAGGTCAGCAAGGGACTCGCCAGCGATACCGAGGTCGTCATCACGAGGGGGCTCGCCGAAAAGGACGTCGTCGCCAGCAGCAACATCAAGCAGCTCAAGGAAGGCGCTCCCATGAAGACCACGGAGGCCACGCCGGCGCCGAACGCCAGCGGGAGCCCATCGGCGAGCGGCGGATAGCGTTGAGGCTTTCCGCGTGAAGATCTGGGAGTTCTTCGCCTCGGCGCTGGACACGCTGTGGGCCAACAAGATGCGTTCAGCGCTGACCATGATCGGCATCGTCATCGGCACGGCTGCGGTCATCTCGATCTTCGCGCTCGGTCAGAGCGCCGCCACCTCCATCGCTGCGTCGCTCGGCACGTTTGGGGATCAAGGCATCTTCTTCTTCCCCGACGCCGGGTCGCGGCGCATCCGCGCGGCGCAGATCCAGTGGCGGGATGTCGCGATCCTTCGCGACGGCTGCTCGCGCTGTTTCAGAGTTTTCCCGATCTACGATCAGTATTTCTCAGTGCGGCTCGGGCACACCAAAGAAGTCGTCGAACTGGCGTCGGATTCCGACTACGTGGTGGATAAACTGCCGATGGCTGAAGGGCAGCGATTCACCGCGGACGACGTCGCCGCCGCCAAGCCTATCTGCAACATCTTGTGGGTGACGAAGAAGAAATTCTTCGGCGACGGCCCCGCCCTGGGAAAGTATATCCGGGTCGCGGGTCGGCGCTTCTTGGTGACGGGCGTGTACGCTGACGTCAGCCTGGGTATCTTCAATGGGGTCGCAGGCGGCGACAACACCGTGTTCATTCCGTACACGACCTTCCACCATCTGCCCACCGCGAACATCTTGGGATTGCAGGTCTTCCGCTCTGCTGACTCCAGCGCTGCGCAGACCATCGACGAAGTGCAGGCGCAGCTCGCGCGCATCCACGGACCGCGCGCCAAATACGAGGCGCAAGATTTCTCGCAGCAGGCCGGCGTGTTCCTCAGCGTCATAGCGTACGTGGCGGTCGGTATCTCCGCCATCGGCGGCATCGCGCTGGTCGTCGGCGGCATCGGCGTGATGAACATCATGTTAGTCTCGGTCATCGAGCGCACGCGCGAGATCGGCATCCGCAAGGCTATCGGCGCGTCGCGCCGCGACATCTTGGCGCAGTTCCTGATGGAGGCCATCGCCATCACGCTGATAGGAGGCATGATCGGCACGGCTTTGGGTGTGGGCGCGGCTTTGGCGGCAAATTCTTTCATCACGACTGCGGTCGCGGGTCAATCGGCGTCCATCAACTGGTTCTCGATCCTCGCCACCGCGGTCGGCTTCTCCGTGGCCATCGGGCTCTTCTTCGGCACCTATCCGGCGGCGCGCGCCGCCGCGCTCTCGCCGATCGAATGTCTGCGCCATGAATAAAGTTCTCGAGTTCCTCGCGCAGGCGCTGGAAGTCATCTGGAACAACCGGCTGCGCTCCCTGCTCACGATGTTGGGGCTCATCATCGGCGTCGGTTCGGTCATCGCCATCTTGGCGGTCGGTGATTCGACGACGAAGTCGGTCCAGCACATCTTGTCGCCGTACTCGCAGTCCTCTGCGCTCGTGCTGCCCAAGCAGAATCAGCCGGACCCGCAAAACGCCGCCATCCGCTATGACGACGTGAAGCGCGTAGCGCGCCTCGTGCCCGACGCCGTGGCGGTCCTGCCGGTCATGGCCACCTCTATGGACACGCGTGTGAACCACACCGTCAAGACCATCCGCGTGGTCACGGCGGGCCCGGGCACCGGCTTCGACACCACGCCGCTCTCGGAAGGACGGCTGTTCACCAGCCTCGACATCGACGCGCACAGGCGCGTCTGCATCCTGTCTTCGCAAGCACGCAAGGAGCTTTTTCCGGGTGAGGCGTCTGCGGTGGGCAGAGCCGTGCGGCTCAACGGCAGCGACTACATGGTGGTCGGCGTGCAGGCGGACCCGCTCAACGCCGGCCTGCTCGGCGGCAACAACGGTCTGATCACGATCTCAATCCCATACTCGCTGATCCCGGCGCTCGGCTTCACGTACGTGTTCGGCATCTCGGTGGTCGCGTCCGATCCGGCGAACGTCGCGCGGGTCGGCAACCTGGCGATAGAGGCGCTGAAGAAGATCCACGGTCAACGCGCGCAGTATCAGGAGCGCGACATCAAGAGCCTCAACGACGGCATCCAAAAGGTGTTCGCCATCCTCACCGGCGTGATCGGCGTCGTCGCGGGCATCTCGCTGATCGTCGGCGGTGTCGGCATCATGAACATCATGCTCGTCTCGGTGACGGAGCGGACGCGCGAGATCGGCATCCGCAAGGCGATCGGGGCCACGCGCAGCGACATCTTGGTGCAGTTCCTCACCGAAGCCGTGCTGATGTGCTGCATCGGCGGACTGATCGGACTCGTATCGGGGGTCGGCTTGGCCGAACTTGTCATCCACACGCTGATCTCGAAGCTGACGCCGGATATCGTAAACTTCGCGTGGCCGCCGATCATCGCCGTGTCGCTGATCTTCTCGTTCGGCGTGGCCATCGTGTTCGGCACCTACCCCGCCGTGCGGGCTTCTTACCTCAACCCGATCGAGTGTTTGCGCTATGAGTGAAACGTTGACCGAAGCCCGGCCCAAGACGAACTTAGTCGTCGAGATCGAGCAGATGACCAAGACCTACATGATCGGCGACATCAAGGTGCCGGCGTTGCGGGGCGTTTCGTTTTCGGTCGTCTCCGGCGAATACGTGGCGATCATGGGGCCGTCGGGCTCGGGTAAGTCGACGCTCATGAATCTCATCGGCTGCTTGGACAAACCGACCACGGGTCTGTATCGGCTCGACGGCGTTGACGTCGCCGCGCTTGCCGATCAAGAATTGGCAGCTGTGCGCCTGAAGAAACTGGGCTTCGTGTTCCAAGGTTATAATCTGTTGGCGCGCACCTCGGCGCTGCGCAACGTCGCGCTGCCCCTGTTCTATCGCGGCGATCGGGATCGCGAAGAGCGCGCCTCTGCGGTTTTGGAGAAGGTCGGGCTGGGCGACCGGCTCTACCATCGTCCCAATGAATTGTCGGGCGGCCAGCAGCAGCGCGTGGCCATCGCGCGCGCCCTGGTGAACGACCCGGCCCTCGTGCTCGCGGATGAGCCGACCGGCAACCTCGACTCGGTGACGGCCGAGAGCATCATGGGTCTGTTCCAGCAACTCAACGACGAAGGCCATACCATCATCATGGTCACGCACGACGAGGACATCGCGGATCATGCGAAGCGCATCATCCGCCTGCGCGACGGGCTGATCGTGGCGGACGAGCTGGTCGCAAACCGCACGCTCAAGCGATAAAACGCCCGCGTTCTTGACGGTTAGCACTCTCAATGTTATAGTGCTAACGAAAGCTGATCTGCGTTACCGGACCTCGGAACGGGACAATGAGCCCGGTTTCCGGCGGGAACTTCTGCCCCCAAACCAGGGTAGTTTGAAATGGTCCAGGCTCTGGGGCGGCGCGGACCGCTTAACTCTCTTTTGCGACCGCGGGGCACGGTTTAGGAGTCTGATTTTCCAATGAACACATCCATACGAACGACGCTGGCCATGCTGCTCGTCGGCATCCTTGGGGTGCTGGTGGGGGCGGCGATCATCGTCAATTGGCAAGGCAGCCACTCGCAGGTGGCGGTCTCGCCCACCGGCGTCACCGCCGCGTTCGCGAGCTCGATCTCCAGCAACGGAGACGACCTCGAGCAGCGCATCATCGCAGCCGTCAAACGAGCTGAGCCTTCGGTCGTCCTCATCAAGTCGACCATCAAAGGTCAACAAGTCAACCCCTTTAACGATTTCTTCGGTCCCGCGGTCCCGGGTCAGGGCGGCGATCAGGCACAGCCGTTCATCGCCAAAGCATCCGGTTCAGGCTTCATCGTCAAGCGCGAGGGCGACACGGCATACGTAGCCACCAACGCGCACGTCGTGTACAACGCCGACAAGATCGAAGTATGGCTGTCGACCGGCAAGAAGGTCGACGCCGAAAAAGTCGGTTCGGATCTGCGCACGGACCTCGCGGTGCTGCGCATCCACGGCGCCAACCTGCCGGCAGCGCTGCCCGTCGGTGACTCCAACGCGCTGCAGCAAGGTCAATTCGTCCTTGCCATCGGCGAGCCGGAATCGTTCCAGAACTCGGTGAGCTTGGGAATCGTGTCGGCGCTCCATCGCACGGACATCGTCGCGGGCGACATGAACTACGGCATTCCGCCCATCCGCTATGCGGATCTCATGCAGACCACCGCGCCCATCAACCCGGGCAACTCCGGTGGTCCGCTGGTCACCGTGAGCGGTCAAGTCGTGGGCATTGCCGCGGTCGTCGATCCGCGCGCTCAGAACATCGGCTTCGCGATCCCGATCACCCTCGCGCAGCCCATTCTGGCGCAGCTCGAGACCAACCACTACATCAGTCACCCGTACATCGGCATCGTCATGTCGGCCGTGAACGACCGCATGGCGAACTATCTCGGCTACACCAGCAAGCAGGGCGTCGTCATCACCAACGTGGTCAATGGCAGTCCGGCCGACCAGGTGGGCTTGCAGCAAGGCGACGTGATCGTCGAGCTCAACCACACCAAGGTCAAAGACCCGACGGACATCTCGAACACCGTCTCCAAGCTGAAGATCGGAGACAAGGTGTCATTGCTCGTCTGGCGCAAGGGAAGCCTGACGCCGTACAACGTAACGCTCGCGCAGATGCCGGAGCAGCTGCCACAGGGATGACGAACCGGGGCTAAAGCCCCGGCACTACATATTCGGCATTACATATTCGGGAAATATTCGGAAGGAACCAAGAACATGGCTAAAGTCGTAGGCATCGACCTCGGCACGACCAATTCGGTCGTGGCCTACATGGAGGGTACGACGCCCACGGTCATCACCAACGCGGAAGGCAGTCGCCTGACGCCGTCGGTCGTCAGTTTCACCAAAACCGGCGAGCGGCTGGTCGGTCAATTGGCCAAGCGCCAGTCGATCACCAATCCGGACCGGACCATCTCGTCCATCAAGCGCAAGATGGGTTCGGATTTCAAAGTGACGATCGACGGCAAGTCGTATACGCCGCAAGAGATCTCCGCGATGATCTTGCAAAAACTGGTCAACGACGCCAGCACCTACTTGGGTGAGAAGGTGACCAAGGCGGTAATCACCGTGCCGGCTTACTTCAACGACGCGCAGCGCCAAGCGACCAAAGACGCCGGGCGCATCGCCGGGCTCGAAGTGCTTCGCATCATCAACGAGCCGACGGCTGCTGCGTTGGCGTACGGCCTCGACAAGAAGGGCAACGAGACCATCTTGGTATGGGACCTCGGTGGCGGCACATTCGACGTCTCGGTCCTCGAGGTCGGTGACGGCGTGTTCGAAGTCAAGTCGACGAACGGCGACACGATGCTGGGCGGCGACGACTACGACAAGCGCATCGTCGACTGGCTCGTGGCCGAGTTCAAGAAAGACCAAGGCATCGATCTTTCGAGCGATCGGCAAGCGATGCAACGATTGACCGAAGCCGCGGAAAAAGCGAAGGTCGAGCTGTCGTCGCTGGTGGAGACGCAGATATCGCTGCCGTTCATCACCGCGGACCAGAGCGGTCCGAAGTTCCTCGATTACAAACTGACCCGCGCGAAGTTCGAGCAGTTGACTGCGGATCTCACTGAACGCACGCGCAAACCCTTCGAGAATGCGATCGCGGATGCGAAGCTGACCGTGGACCAGCTCAACGAAGTGGTGCTGGTCGGCGGCGCGACCCGCATGCCCATCATCCAGGAACTCGTCAAGTCGCTCACCCACAAGGATCCGCACCAAGGCGTCAATCCCGACGAAGTGGTCGCCATCGGCGCAGCCATCCAGGCAGGCGTCCTGTCCGGCGAAGTGCGCGACGTGGTGCTGCTCGACGTCACGCCGTTGTCCATGGGACTCGAGACGCTGGGCGGCGTGATGACGAAGCTCATCGAGCGCAACACGACGATCCCGACGCGCAAGTCGCAGACGTTCACGACCGCCGATGACGGCCAAACTTCGGTGGACATCCACGTGCTCCAAGGAGAACGCGAGATGGCCTCCGACAACAAGACCCTCGGCCACTTCCGGCTCGAAGGCCTCCCGCCGGCGCCGCGCGGCGTGCCGCAGATCGAAGTCACCTTCGATATCGACGCGAACGGCATCACGCACGTGAATGCGAAGGACATGGGCACGGGCAAGGAACAGCGCATCACCATCACGGCGTCGAGCAACCTCTCGAAGGAGGAAGTCGACCGCATGGTGAGCGACGCGTCGTCGCACGCCGACGAGGACCGCCGTAAGAAGGAAGAGGCGGAGGCGCGCAACCGCGCGGACAGCCTGGCCTATGCCGCTGAGAAAACGCTCAAGGAGATCGGCGACAAAGTGCCCGACACCGAAAAAGCGGACGTGCAGAAAGCGCTCGACAACGTGCGCTCGCTGCTCAAATCCGGCTCAGCCGACGAGATCAAGCGCGCGGCGGACGCGCTCCAGGAAGCCTCATACAAACTCGCCCAACTGGTCTATCAGAAGACCGGTCAAGCCGCGGGCGCTGCGACGGGCGATGGCGCAGCCGGCAACGGCGCAGCGGCGGGCGCCGGAGAAGGCGCTGCTGCGGGCACCGAGGGCGGCACGGGGGCTTCGGCCGGCGCGGGCACCCCGCAGGGGGACGTCATCGACGCTGAGTTCAAAGAGCACTGAAGAAGGAAGCAGCGGGATCTGACGATTCCGCTCCACGAGAAGATGCCTGAACTCAACCCGACCGACGAGTTCGACTCGTTATCGACGGGACCGCTCCCAGGCGTGGACGCAGAAGCGACGGACGGCCCCGGCCGTCCGTCTGCGTCACTGCGCGACAGCCTCGACCAGGTCCACGCGCAGCTTGCAGCCGCCAAGGCCGAAGCCGAAGAGCAGCACAACCTGTATTTGCGAGCGCTTGCCGATCTGGACAACTTCCGCAAACGCTCTGAGCGGCTCACGCGCGAGCGCGCCGACGAGGGCAAGCGCGACGTGCTGCGGCGGCTGCTCCCCGTGCTCGACAACATGCAGCGCGCCGCCGAGTATCGGCGCAAAGATACGCCCGCGGAGCAACTGGTTGACGGCGTGCTCGCAACCGTGCGGCAGTTCCAATCCGCGCTCGAGGCAGAGAACGTGCGCCCGATCGACACGCTCGGCAAGCCCTTCGACCCGCTCGTGGCGGAAGCCGTGGCGACGCAGCCGGCTGCTGACGGGACGCCTGAAGGAACGGTGGTAGCAGAGGCGCGCCCGGGTTACATGCTCGGCGATGAGGTGCTGAGGCCGGCCCAAGTCGTCGTCGCCCGCGAAGAAGCCAAATGATATATGCCGCTGCAATACAAGGACTACTACAAGACCCTAGGCGTGCCGAAGACCGCCACGACCAAAGAGGTCAAATCGGCTTATCGCAAGCTTGCGCGGCAATGGCATCCGGACGTCAATCCCTCGCGCAAAAAAGAGTCCGAAGAGAAATTCAAGGAGATCTCTGAGGCCAACGAGGTTCTGTCCGACCCGGAGAAGCGCAAGAAGTACGACACGCTCGGGTCTGATTGGCAGCAGCGCGCGCAGAACCAGGGATCCCGCTACGAGAACTTCGGCGGCGATGGGGTCCAGTTCGATTTCCAAGACCTCGGCGAGAACGGCTTCTCCGACTTTTTCCAGACTTTTTTCAGCGACCTCGGGCGCTCGGGTCCGGGGCCAGGGCGCGCCTCGCGCTCGCGCCGCGGCATGCGCGGCAGCGATCTGGAATCCGGCATCGAGCTGTCGCTGCGCGATGCGTACTCGGGCGGCTCGCGTTCGTTCTCGTTTCAAACACAAGCCCGCTGCCCGCGCTGCGGCGGAACCGGCTCGGACAACGGCAAGCTATGCCATGCATGCCGCGGCACCGGCACGATCACGACGCAGAAAACGCTCGAGGTCACGATCCCTGCCGGTGTGCGCGATGGGCAGCGCATCCGCCTCGCCGGACAGGGCGGTCCGGGCATCGGCGGCGGCGCGAACGGCGATCTGTATCTCGTGGTGAAGCTCGCTCGCGATCCGCTCTTCGAGCGGCGCGGCGACGATGTGTATATCGAGCAGCCGGTGAGCATCTACACGCTCGTGCTCGGGGGCGAGATCACGGTGCCGACCTTGACCGGACATGTGGACGTCAAAATACCGGCTGGCTCGCAGTCCGGCCGCGTGTTGCGCTTGACCGGTAAGGGTATGCCCAAACTGGGCGCCTCGGAGAAAGGCGATCTCTACGTGAAGCTGGTCGGCCAAGTCCCGACCAACCTGAGCGAAAAGGAACACGAACTCTTCAAGCAGTTGGCGGAGCTGGCGAAGAAAGGAAGCAGCGGGACTTAAGAATCCCGCTCCACAAACGAATGGACACCGACACGCGAGAAGCATTGTACGCGATCACGGCGGTCGCCGCGCAATTCGACGTCGAGCCCGAGACGCTCGTGCGCTACGAGCGCGCGGGCTTGCTGCGCCCGACGCTCGTCAACGAGGTGCGCTTCTATTCCACAGGCGACATCGAGCGGCTCACGACGATCCGGCGCTTGACGGATATCTGCGGGATCAATCTCGCCGGCGTCGACGTCGTGTTGCGTTTGCTTGAGGAGATCCGCACGCTGCAAGGACAGCTCGACTAACGCTCGCACGAGCATGGCTGCGGGTGCGCTATGCCGAGAGTTGGCCCTGGATCGGGCTCTCGGACAGCGTTCAGGGCTGGCTCCACCTCGATGAAGCGCACCAGCTCTTCCTGCTCGCCAAGGAAAGCACGCCCGAGCGCGATGCGCGAGTCGTCGAATTAGGCTCTTGGAAAGGCAAGAGCTCGTTGATGCTTGCCGGCGGACTGGCCGGCAAGGCGAATCCGCGCTTGTATTGCATCGATCCGTTCGCTCCGGCTCCGACGGATTACCAGGGTCAGATCACCGAGGCGCTCCGCAGTGATGAGACGGGACGACGCTTGGAGATCTTCGAGCGCAACGTGAAGCAGGCCGGATTGAGCCATATCGTCGAGCCCGTGCAGGGATACTCGTTCGATGTCGCGCCTCGTTGGTCTGCGCCGGTCGACCTGCTCTTCATCGATGCTCACCACGCGTACGAGGCGGTGCACCGGGACTTCGTGCTCTGGACGCCTTTTGTCAAACCCGGAGGCATCGTCGCGCTGCACGACGCGAACGACTCGTGGCCCGGCCCTACCAGAGTCGCGCTGGAGGAGCTGACCCCTCCGGAGTACGGCCCGGTTCGGTACGTGAAATCGCTTGCATGGGCGGTCCGCAGCCTGTCTCTTTAGCGCCAGGGCGGGTCTGCCATCGGCCCGAAACATTTGTGACCCAACCAGAACTTGGAGGCTCACCGCATATGCTCGCACCGGAACGCACCGCCGAGATGCTCGAAGCCGAGCAGATGATCCTGGATACCGTGCGCAAGCTCGTCCGCGAGAAGGTCGAGCCGCGCGCGATGCAGATCGACGCCACCGGCGAGTATCCCAAAGACCTACGCGACCTGTTCGCCAAAAACGATTTGCTCGGCATCCCTTTCCCCGAGGAATACGGCGGGCTCGGCAGCTTCCTGACCTACGTCAAGGTCGTCGAAGAGATCTCCAAGGCATGCGCGTCGTCGGCGCTGATCGTCGCGGTGCAAGAGCTGGGGGCGCTCCCCATCATGATCTCCGGCACCGAGGCGCAGAAGAAAAAGTACCTGCCCAAGCTGGCGACGGGCGAATTGATGACCTCCTACGCGCTGACCGAGCCGACCTCGGGTTCGGACGCATCCAACATGCGTACCAGCGCGGTGCGCGACGGCGACCACTACGTGCTCAACGGCACCAAGGTGTTCATCACCAACGTGTCGGTGGCCGACATCTGCATCGTTTTCGCGATGACCGACAAGGAGCAGGGCTCCAAGGGCATTTCTGCATTCATCTGCCACACCGACGACCCGGGCTTCAAGCTCGGCAAGGTCGAGCACAAGATGGGCATCCGCGGGTCACCGACCAACGAGGTCGTGCTCGAGAATTGCCGCGTCCCCGCCGATCGCTTGTTGGGCGCCGAAGGAGAAGGCTTCAAAATAGCGATGCGCACCTTGGATAAATCGCGACCCGGCGTTGCGGCCCAAGCGCTCGGCATCGCCCAAGGCGCGCTGGACTTCGCCGCCAAGTACATCAAGGAGCGCGTGGCGTTCGGCAAGCCTCTTTCCAAACAGCAAGGTCTGCAGTGGATGATCGCCGACATGGATCTGGAGACGCAAGCGGCGCGCTTGTTGCTGTACGAAGCGGCGCGTAAGTGCGACGAGAGCGCGCCCGACGTCACCTATTGGGGCGCGCTGTGCAAGCTCAAATGCGGCGACGTGGCGATGAGCGTGACCACCGATGCGGTGCAACTGGTCGGCGGCTACGGCTATATGACCGAATACCCGGTCGAACGCATGATGCGCGACGCCAAGATCACGCAGATCTATGAAGGCACGCAGCAGATCCAGCGCATCGTCATCGGGCGCCACATCCTCGGTAAGTAGTCGAAAAATGGCGTTAGCACATAGTTTGGGTTTTCCCCGAATTGGGCCCAAGCGCGAACTCAAACGCGCGCTTGAGGGTTTTTGGTCCGGACAAACCGATGCGGCAGCGCTCGTCGAGACCGGCCGCGCGTTGCGCGCGCAGAACTGGAAGGTGCAGCGCGACGCCGGCATGGACCTCGTGCCGGTGGGCGATTTTTCTTTTTATGACCACGTGCTCGACACGACGGCCATGCTCGGCGCGGTGCCGGCGCGCTACGGTTGGCGCGGCGGACCAGTCGACCTCTCGACCTACTTCGCGATGGCGCGCGGCACGTCGAGCCAGCCGGCGATGGAGATGACCAAATGGTTCGACACGAACTATCACTACATCGTTCCCGAGTTCACGCCGGAGACGACGTTCGCGTTTTCAAGCTCTAAGATCGTGGACGAAACGCGCGAGGCGCTCGCGCTCGGCATGCCCGCCAAGCCGGTGCTGCTCGGTCCGTTCACGTACTGGCGCCTCGGCAAATGGCGCGTTCACGACGGCGCCAACCACTCGCATCGCGCACCGCTGGAATTGATCGAGCGCATGCTCCCGGTGTATGCGCAGGTGCTCGACGACTTGCAACGCCTAGGCGCTTCGTGGGTGCAGATCGACGAGCCGGCGCTGGCGCTCGACCTGGAACCCGAGTGGATCTTGGCGGTCCAAAGCGCCTATGCGGCTTTGGCACGAGGCGGCCGGCCGAAAATCCTGCTCGCCACGTATTTCGATTCGGTGGAGCAGGTGGCGCTGGAACTTGAAGCGCTGCCGGTGGAAGGCGTACATCTCGATATCGTCCGGGCGCCGAAACAGCTCGATGCGTTTCTGAAGTTGGCGCTGGAAGACGAAGTGCTCTCGCTGGGCATCGTGGATGGCCGCAACATCTGGCGCACCGACCTTGATGCAGCGCTGCACGCGCTCTTGCCGGCTGCCTCGCAGCTCGGCGATCGCTTGTGGATCGCGCCCTCCTGCAGCCTGCTGCATTCGCCCATCGACTTGGCGTTGGAGACCAAGCTTGATGAAGAGCTGAAATCATGGATGGCGTTCTCGGTGCAGAAGCTGCACGAGATCGCGCTGCTCAAAGGCGCGCTGCTCAGCCGCAAAGGCCACGAGCACGAACCGCTCGCGCCCTCTCGTTCCGCCGGTGCTGCGCGGCGCTCGTCTTCGCGCATCCACAACCCGGCGGTGAAAAAGCGTGTCGCTTCGCTCGACACTGCCGACGCCGTGCGCCAGAGCCTGTACCCAGAACGACGAGCCGTGCAGCACGACCGGCTCGACCTGCCGATGTTCCCGACCACGACGATCGGCAGCTTCCCGCAGACCGGTGCGATCCGCGAGGCGCGGGCGAAGTTCAAAAAGGGCGAGATCGACGCCGCCGCTTATGAAGGCTTTATCAAGGCTGAGATCCAGCACGCGCTGCGCGAGCAAGAACGCATCGGCCTCGACGTGCTCGTCCACGGCGAGGCTGAGCGCAACGACATGGTCGAGTATTTCGGCGAGCGTCTGTCGGGCTTCGCGTTCACCCAAAACGGCTGGGTGCAAAGCTACGGATCGCGCTACGTGAAACCGCCCGTCATCTTCGGCGATGTCTTCCGGCCGGCGCCGATGACGGTGGACTGGATACGCTACGCGCAATCGCTGACCCCAAAGCCGGTGAAGGGCATGCTCACCGGTCCCGTCACGATCTTGCAGTGGTCGTTCGTGCGCGATGACCAGCCGCACTCGCAAACCGCGCTTCAGATCGCGCTGGCCATCCGCGATGAAGTAGCCGATCTCGAAAGCGCGGGCATCAAGGCGATCCAAATCGACGAACCGGCCATGCGCGAGGGTCTGCCTCTCAAGCGCCGGGATTGGAACGCCTATCTGCAGTGGGCCGTGCTGGCATTTCGCGTCGCGTCCTCCGGCGTGGCCGACCATACCCAGATCCACACGCATATGTGCTATGCGGAATTCAACGAGATATTGCCGTCGATCGCCGAAATGGACGCCGACGTGATCACGATCGAGTCGTCGCGCTCCGACATGGAGATCCTGGAGGCGTTCCGGACGTTCAAGTACCCCAACGAAGTCGGCCCCGGCGTGTACGACATCCATTCGCCGCGTATCCCCAGCGCCGACGAGATGGCTGCGCTGCTTGAAAAAGCCGTGCAGGCGCTCGCGCCGGATCAACTCTGGGTCAATCCTGATTGCGGCTTGAAGACGCGGCGCTGGGAAGAGGTGCTTCCGGCGCTGACCAATATGGTGGCGGCGGCCAAGCGCCTGCGCGAGCAATACACCAAGACGCCCGCTTGACGGCATGAGCGGATCTCGCGAGCGCGCGCTCGCGCTCTGGGCGATCGCGGCGCTCCTCGCCGCGTTCACGTTCCTGACGAGTTTGCTGCCGCATCTCGTCGCCCCCGGGCCAAATGGCATCATCACGACGATCTTGCTGGTCGCCTTTGCCCTCGTGCATGGCGCCGCGTACTACGGCGGCAAGGGCATCGCGGTGTTCGTCGTCGTGTGTCTGGTCGTGAGCAATATCGCCGAGAACCTCAGCATCGTGACGGGCTTTCCGTTCGGTCATTACCACTACACCGGCGTGCTTGGGCCAAAGATCTTCCTCGTGCCGATCACCATCGGCGGCGCCTACTTCGGCGCCGGTTATTTGTCATGGACGCTCGCGCTGGTGTTGCTTGGCCGGATCGGTCAGCCGATCGACGCGTTTGCGCGCTGGGCCCTGCCGGTCGTCGCGTCCTTCTTGATGGCGAGCTGGGATTTCATGTTCGACCCGGCGACGTCGACCGCCAATAAGGGATGGATCTGGGAGAACGGCGGCGGCTATTTCGGCGTGCCGTTTGAGAACTATGCGGGCTGGCTCTTAACGGTCTTCATCTTCTACGCGATTTTCGCGGGTTATCTCGCAGCGAGGCCCGCGAGCGCCGCCGCTTCGCAAGGCGTGCGGTCAGCAGCGGCTTTTTGGGCGCCCGCGATCGTCATGTACGCGCTGCTCGGCGTGCGCTATGTCGTGACCTATTTCGTGCCGGCAGAGAACGCCCGGTTTGTCGACGCCACGGGCCACGTGTGGATGTCGCACGACATCTATCAGACAGCCGCCCTCGCCGCGATCTTCACGATTCTCGCGTTCTCCGCTCTCGCGGCGCTGCGATTGACCGACGAAGCCAAGCGGTAGATCCGGTCCCCGGCCGCGGACTCCCTACGGAAGGATTGCGATCACGCGAGCCGGGAAACCGGAGCCGCCGGCCGGCTTCGGAAACGTGACGATCGCGATTGCGCCGCTCTCGGGCACTTTATCGAGGTTCGCCAGTAATTCGATCTGATAGTGGTCGTGATGTAGGATCCAGCTCTCGAGAGAATAGTCTTCCTTCGACGTCGCGATGCCGGGGTCGGTGTCGGTCGTTTCGTGGCCTGAGGCGGTGATGTGCCGCGTCTCGTAGAGGTACTCGAGCGCGGGTAGGCTCCAGCCCGGGTAGTGCGAGATCCCCTTGGAGTCCTTATTGGCCATGGCGGCGTTGCCGCCCGACCAACGCTTCGACCAGTCGGTCCGCATCGCGACGAAAGCGTGCTGCGGGACGGAGCCGTGCCTGGTCTCCCACGCCTTGACGTCGTCGACCGAAAGGACGTAGTCGGGATCGCGCGCGACCTTCTCGTGTACGTCGAGGACGACGAAAGGCATCACCATTTCCTTCGGGTCAATCTTGTCGACGGTGCGGCCGCCCTCGACGAAGTGCGCGGGCGGATCGACGTGCGTGCCCCACTGGCCGACGTGACAGAATTGTTGTGCGAAGAATCCGGATCCGCGCGTTCCGGGCTTCGGGTCGTACCAATACAGCGTCCGAACGGTCTCTTTGTCGAAGCCCTTCCAATGTGGCGTGTCGGGAGAGAAACTGTGCGTGAGATCGACGAACTGCTTGCTCGCGATCGTGGCATACGCTTCCGCCAGCGACTGGGCTTGCGGTTTCGCTTCGCGCACGCTTGCTACGAATACGAGCGTCGAGATGGCCACGATGGTGGAGATTGCAGCGAGCCTCGTGATCATGTGTGGTTGCTCCTTATCGACTCAGGGCGGGTTAGCCGGGCTAGCCGGAGATCAGGCGCGCCAAACCAAAGGCCGCCGCGGCGGCTAGGCCGCCCACGAACAGCGTCTGTAACCCCGAAAGGACCACATTCTGGCCGGTAAAACGACCCTTGAAGAATCCGAAAATGAACAACGCAGCGCCGGTCACGCCGATGGAGCACAGCAGCGCCGGCGCCAACGAAGGGAAGATGAAATAAGGTAACAGCGGGATGAGACCGCCGGCCACGTACGACAGGCCGATCGTCGTCGAGCTGGAAAGCGCGCGACCCGCTGCGGGCTTTTCCAATCCGAGTTCAAAACGCATCATGAAGTCGACCCAGGCCTCCGGGTTGGCTTGCATCACGGCGATGATGGGAGCGGTGTGAGCCTTGCTCAGACCGTACGAGGCGAAGATGCCTTCGGTTTCTTCGACCTCCGCTTGCGTCTTGGTCTTGACTTCCTCTCGCTCGCGCTGCTGCTCGCTCGCGTAATGATCGACGTCGCTGCGCGCGGCCAGAAACCCGCCGAGACCCATGGCGATCGCGCCCGCGGCGATCTCGGCCAAGCCCGCGATCACCACTACGTGCGTCGAGTTCACCGCCCCCGATAGACCTGCGGTGAGCGCGAAGGGAACCGTCAACCCGTCCGACATGCCGATCACGATGTCGCGGATGGTATCGCTGGCGGTGAAATGATGTTCGAGATGCGGCGTCTGCGGCATGCGCTTCCCCCTTATGCCAGAGCCTAGTGCGTGAGTTTCAAGAGTTGCGACGTCGCCGCGCGCAGCGTCTGCCGGTCGCCGGATTTCGCAGATAGCGCGACGGCGGTCCGGACGTCGCCCACGGCTCCGCTTGAGTCGCCGAGCCGCGACCGGACGAGTCCCCGAGTGAGAAAGGCGATGGCGTCGTTTGGCGCCATGCTGACCGCCTTGTTGAGGTCCGTCAGCGCGCCGGTGTAATCGCGCATGGCGAAGCGCGTGATGCCGCGGTGCCGATAGTACTCTTCTACTTTCGGGTTGAGCGCGATGGCTGCCGTGAAGTCGGCAAGGGCGCCCGGCGCGTCGTTCAGTTTCGCCTTCGCGGCGCCCCGCCCGTCGTGCGCGCGCGAACTATTGGGATAGAGCGCGACCGCAGCGCCATAATCGGTGATCGCTCCGCGGTAGTCGGCGAGGTGAAAGCGGGCGAGGCCTCGGTTGACCACGGCGAAAAAATCTCGTGGATCAAGCGCGATGGCGGTGTCGAAGTCCGCGGCGGCTCGCTTGTAATCGCCCAGCGCCTCGAACGCCGACCCTCGCGCGGAGATGGCGGCTTCGTCGCCTGGACTGGCTCGAAGAGTTTTGTCGAGTTCGGTGATTGCCGTTTTGAAGTCGCCCTTGGCGATGAGCAGCGTCGCGCGGAATCGATGCGCCTCGGCAGATTCGGGATTCGCGCGCAGCGCTGCGTCGATGTCGGCGAGAGCGCCCGGCATGTCGCGCAGCGCCCGCTTCGCGACCGCCCGGTTGAGGTAGTTGCGCGCGTCCTGGTCGTTGAGCGCGATCGCTTTGGTGAAATCGTCGATCGCGCCTTTGTAATCCTTGAGCCAGCCGCGCGCTATGCCGCGGCTGGTGAAGTACGTCGAATTCTGCGGTTGCAGTTCGATGGCTTTGCTGAGGTCTTGCACGGCGGCGCTGTGCCGGCCGGCTTCGTCGCGGATGCGGCCTCGGTCGGCCCACGCCTCATCGTAATCGGGCTTCAACGCGATTGCCTGGCTATATGCGTCGATGGCGCCGGGCTTGTCGCCCAAATAGTAGCGGCAACTCGCCAGGACGAAATTGGCGGTCGGCGCGTTGACGCTGTGCGGATCCATCGCGATGCCGCGCTCGAGCGCCTTCACAGCCTCCGCGCAGTTGCCCGCGTTCGCTTTGTCGATGCCGTCGCGGAGAATCTCGATCGCTTGCGAAGCCGCGGGCGTCAACGAGCTTGAGGACGAGGGGGTTGGTGATGGCGCCGGGGTGGGCGGAGCACTGGTGAGAGCCAGACTAAAGTCTGGCATACCACAAACCAATAAAAAACAGACCAAGACGTGCTTCATCGGGCGGCGTCGATCGCTTCCAGTGCGGCGGGGTTTTCCAGCGCTGAAAGATCCCCCAGACTCTCCGCTTTGAGATAACGCGCACGCGCGACGCGGCGCATCATCTTGGCGTTGCGCGTGCGCGGCAGATCGTCGACGAATTGGATGCGCTTGGGCGCCAAGGCTTTGCCGAGCGTCGTGCTCACGAGTTTGGTGAGTTCATCGCGCAAAGCTTCGCTTTCCACCGTGCCCGGGCGCACGATCACCAGACAGACCACCGCCTCACCCTTGAGTTCGTCCGGCACGGATATCGCCGCCGCCTCGCGCACACCGCGGTGCGACACCAGCGCGCTTTCGTACTCGGCGGGGCCCACACGCTTGCCGGCGACGTTGATCGTGTCGTCGGACCTGCCGTGGATATACCAATAGCCCTCGGCATCGACGCTCGCCCAATCGCCATGAACCCATACGTTCGGGAAACGCGACCAATACGTGTTGAGATAGCGCTCGTCGTCATGCCAGAAACCCATCGTCATGCCGGGCCACGGCTGGCGCACCACGAGCTCGCCGACGTGCCCGTCGCGCAGCGACCGGCCCTGTTCGTCGACCACATCGGCGTCCATGCCGGCGACCGGCCCATGAAAGCTGCACGCCGTCAACGGCTTGATCGGATAGCAGCCCAGAATGCCGCCGCTGATCTCCGTGCCGCCCGAATAGTTGATGATGGGCACCTGCCCGCCGCCAACGACGCTCGCGAACCACTTATACGGTTCGGGATTCCACGCTTCGCCGGACGAGCCCAGAATCCGCAGATTTGAAAGGTCGTGTTTGCGCGGCAGGTCATCGCCGTGCACCATCAGCGATCGGATCGCCGTCGGCGCGATGCCCAGATGCGTGACCTTGTGGCGCGCCACCACTTCCCACAGTCGGTCGGGCTTCGGGTAGTCGGGCGTGCCCTCGTAGAGCATGATGCTCGCGCCCAACCCCAGCGCGCCGAGCACCAGAAACGGGCCCATCATCCAACCCATGTCGGTGAACCACAACATGCGATCGCCCGGCTTGACGTCGAAGCACAGGTATTGGTCGATCTGGACTTTCACCGGAAACGTGGCGTGGCCGTGTACCGCGCCCTTCGGCTTGCCGGTCGAACCGGAGGTGTACAAAAGCAGATACGGTTCGTCCGAAGCTGTCTGCTCGGCCGGCATGAAATCGTCCTCGAGCGCCACTTCGGCCGCCCAGTCGAGATCGCGGCCCGTGGTCCACGGGACTTCATCACCCGTGCGCCGGTATACCAACACCTTTTTTACGCTGGGGACCTGGCGCAGCGCCTCATCGGCGGTCGTCTTCATGATGACGTTCTTGCCGCGCCGCGGCGCGCCGTCGACCGTCAACAGCATCGCAGCGTTGGCGTCGGCTAAGCGCGTGGCCAGCGCGGGCGCGCCGTATCCGGAAAATGCGGGCGCTGCGATGGCGCCGATGCGCCCGAGCGCCAGCAAAGCGATCGCCGTCTCGGGCAAGAGCGGCATGTAGATGCCGACGACGTCGCCTCGCTTCGTCCCAAGCCTGCGCAAAGCTGCGCTGAGCTTGCACACTTCCGCGAGCAGGTGGTCGAACGTGAACTGCCGCACCGCCCCGTCTTCGCCTTCCCACACCAGCGCGGTTTCGCCGCCGCGGCCCGCCTGGATCCACTTATCAAGGCAGTTGTACGTCGCGTTGTAGCGGCCGTTCACGAACCAGCGCGCGAACGGCGCGCCCTTGGAGAGATCGAGCGTCGTCTCGTAAGGCGCGAACCACGCGAGCCCCATCGCGGAGACAAGTTCGTGATAGAAGCGCGCGATGTCCGCGCGCGCGTAGTCGAAGAGCTTTTCGAGCGATGCGCAGCCGACGCGCTTCATGAACGCGGTCACGTTGGCGCGCTCGATGCATTCGGGGCTAGGAGTCCAGACGCGTTCCACGGGCGGCCGGTTTTCGCGTGGACGCGAGAGGCGACCTGGTTAGTGCGTTACGGGGGCTGGGGCCGGCGGCGTGAGTTGGTCGCGCACGAACGACACCGCGCGCTGCAATTGCGAGTCGAGCAGCAGATTGCCGATGTTCTCCACCTTGACGTCGGGCACTTCGATGTCCGGCTTGATGCCGATCGTATTGATGTCGCGTCCGCTCGGCGTGAGGTAGCGCGCGGTCGTGATCTTGATGGCGCTGCCGTCCGGCAGCGGGTAGATCGTCTGCACTTCACCCTTGCCGTAGGTCTTCGTGCCGATGAGCACGCCCGTACCCGAATCCTGGATCGCCCCGGAGGCGATCTCCGATGCGCTGGCGGTGTAGCCGTTGACCAGCACCGCGAGCGGCCGCGACGCCACGGCGCTGTCTTGAGCGTTGATGGTCGTCAGGGGTTTTTGGCGCTGGTCGATCTCCACGATCGGCCCGTCAGCGACGAATTTGGACGCCACGTCGATCGCCGCGTTCAAATAGCCGCCGCCGTTGTTGCGCAGGTCGAGGATGTAAGCCTTGACCCCCTGTTTCTCCAGGCCCGCGAGCGCCCGCGTGATCTCGTCGCCGGTGGTCGTGCCGAAGACCAGCACGCGCACGTAGCCGACGTGGTCGTCGATCATGCGAGTCAGGACGCTCGGCTCGTGGATGAAATCGCGCGTGACTGAAAACACCAGTTGCTTGTCCGCGCCGACGCGCTGCACGACCAGCTGCACCTTCGTGCCGGCTTTGCCGCGGATGAGTTTGCTGTCGTCGACGGTGCTCAGGCCTTTGGTCGGTGTTCCGTCGATCGTCAGGATGACGTCACCAGGCTGCATGCCCGCCTTTGCGGCCGGGCCGCCGTCGAGCACTTGCACGATCAGCAGCGATTTCGTCGCCGGGTCCACATCGATGACGACGCCGACGCCAGGGAAGCCGCCGCCCTCAAGGTTTTCGTTGAGGCTGCGGTACTCTTGGGGCGTCATGAACACGGTCCAGCGATCGCGCAGCGACTGCATCATGCCGGAGATGGCGCCGTACGCGAGCTCGCGCTCGCCGACGGTGCGCCCGTACTCGCGATTGACGACTTTCAGCTCTTCATTGAGCGCCGCGATATCGGCGCTGTCACTGCCCAGGTGGCGGACCACCGGCACGTGGGTGGGATCACCGCCCTTGTTCTTCACCGCGGTCTTGAAGCCGGATACGGCGCCGTCCAGCAGCGCCTGATAGTCGACCTGTTTGTAGAAATCGATCGTGGCGCGCAGGAACGAGTAGTCCAGCATGGACTTGTTGACGTCGTCTGCAGCGCGCGCGGGCGCTGCGAGCAACGAAACGCCGGCGAGGATCGCGGCGAAGAGCGTGCCGGTGATGAGTTTTTTCATTATGGGTTCCTAGTGTCGAGCGCGATCTGCTTGCGCAGGTAATCGACCGCAGCTTGGAGCTGGACGTCCTTGCCTTGGAGGCCGACAATCTTCGGATCCATCGGCACTCTGATGTTGGGCTCGATACCGCGCTTGTCGATGTCGCGGCCGTCGGGCGTGAGGTAGCGCGCGGTCGTGATCTTGATGGCGCTGTTACCGGGCAAATCGTAGATGGTCTGCACGACGCCCTTGCCGTAGGTCTTGGTGCCGAGCAGCACGCCCACGCGCGAGTCCTGGATGGCGCCCGCCGTGATCTCCGAGGCGCTGGCCGAATACTGGTTCACCAGCACGACGAGCGGCTTGGGCTGGATCGCGTCCTGATACGCGTCTTGGGTCTCCACTTGGCCGCGACGGTTGACCGTCGAGACGATCGGCCCGTCGGCGATGAACTTGGACGACACCTGCACCGCCGCGTCGAGCAAGCCGCCGCCGTTATTGCGCAGATCGAAGACGATCGCTTTTGCGCCCTTGGCCAAAAGTTTGTCCAGCGCATCGGTGACTTCGCGTTCGGAGGTGTCGCCGAAGTCATAGAGTTGCACGTAGCCGACGTCTTTACCGATGAGATGGTAGGACACCGACGGCACGTGGATCTGCTCGCGCACGACGGTGTACGTCTTTCGCGCCGAGCCCTTGCGTTCGATGTCGAGTCTGACGGCCGTGCCGACCTTGCCGCGGATCAGCCCCATGACCGAGTCGAGGTCGATAGGCTTGGTCTCGTGCCCGTCGACGGCGACGATGATGTCGAGCGGTTTCAGACCGGCGCGCGACGCCGGGGTGCCTTCAATCGGGTTGAGGACTTCGACGTCTTTGGTCTTGGGGTCTTTGCCGATATAGATGCCGATGCCGCCGAAGTCGCCGCCGCGCATGAGCTCGTTCAACGATCTCACTTCGCGCGGGCTCAAGAAGACGGTGTATGGATCGGAAAGCGTTCCGAGCATGCCGCTGACGGCGGCCGTGGTCAGATCGTCAAGACTGACGCGCGCGCCGTAGCGGTCAAATGCGGCGTTGAGGATCTTGTTGGCGGCCGCCGCGTCGGTGTCGGGATCACCCGTGGCGGCATCGGGCTGCGGCAGCTGGCCGTCGATCTTCTTCTTCTTCAAGAACGCGAGCAGGCCGCGCCGTTCGCCCGTGAGCAAGCCGGCGTCGCTCACCGGCTTGTAGAAATTATCGTTGACGCGCTTGAGCGAAAGGTCAAGGATCTGCAGATCTTGACTGCGGTCTTGGGGGTTTGCCGGATTCGCGCCGATGGTGAAATCGTGGCGCTCGTTTCCGAGTCTGAACGCCAGCAGGGGATACTGCGAAGCTGACGGGCGCGGCAGCACATTGGCGCGCTCGGCGACCAGCACTGCGCCGGCGAGGATGACAACGGCTGCTAAAACGGTAGCGGCAAGGCGGGTGAAGGACACGGGTTCCTTTCAGGCGTTTCTTTTTTCGGGACGCCGTTGTACTCTAGAACGTGTAGAAAGTCTGTATTGTTCTGTTAGACCTGATTCCCTGTTCGCTGTTGCAAAACCGCCTTCTGTCGCTCAATGTCGCTCATCGGCCGCTCACAATCGGCTCAGTGGATTCACAGGAACGCCGTTGACGCGGATCTCAAAATGCAGGTGCGGCCCTGTGGCATAGCCCGTCGCCCCGACCCGGCCGATCAGCTGTCCTCGTTGGACGTTCATGCCCTTGCTGACGAGCATCGACGAACAGTGCGCGTACAGCGTGGATAGCCCGTTGCCGTGCGCCACCACGATCGCTTCGCCGTATCCGCCATACCAATCGGCCATGATGACGGTGCCGTCGTCCGAGGCGACGATCGGGTCGCCGTAGGAGGCCGCGATGTCGATGCCCGTGTGCATGCGATAGCCGCCGAGAATCGGATGCCAGCGCATGCCGAATCCCGACACGACCGGACCATTGACGGGCCATATGAAGTGGCCCGAGCCTTCAAGCGGCTCTTTCGGAACGGGCAAGCCTGCGGCGATGGCGGCTGCGCGGCGCGCTTGCCACGCGGCGAGTTTCGCTCGGCGAATGGCTTCTTGCGCTTGACGCTCTTGCTCGCGGATGAGGTCTTGCAAGCGCGCTTCTTCGGCTGCCGTCAGTTCTTCGAGCTGGTTCACCTGCTCGGCTATCTGATTGCGCTGGACCTGCGCGGCATACAGCAGCTCGCGACGCCGATCGGCCAACTGCGCCAGCTGTCCGCGCTTGGTCTCCTGGTCCTGGCGCTGCGCGTTCAGATCGGCCTGGGTTTGGGTGAGATCCGCGACGATCTTCCGATAGCGCTGCTCCTCGGCGTCGATGCGCGAGATGAGCGCCGTATCGGCGCGCACCACCATGGTCAAGAAATCCCAGCGCTCGATGAAATCGTCGAACGAGGTGGCGCTGAGCAGCACGTCGAGATACGAGGTCGCGCCGCGCTCGTACATGTCGACCATGCGGCGGTCAAGCGCCCCGGTGTGGCGGTCGAGGCTGGCGCGCGTCGCCGCGAGTTGGCCTTGACGGACGGCCAGCCGTTTCTCGGTGAGCGCGATCTGGCCGTCGAGGTCGCCCAGCGCCGAGGTCACGCGCGTGATGGCGCCGTTGGTGTCGTCCAGTTGCGATGAGATCGTCTGCACTTTGTAGCGCGCCTGGTGCAGCTGACCGCGTTTTTGCTGCAGCTTGTGACGCGTGGCCTCGATCAGCTGCTGTTTCTGCTTGATTTTCTCGGAGAGCGGCACCGGCGGTTGCTTCGGGGCCGCGGCATCGCCGGGCCTCGGGATCAGCAGCAGGAGCGCGAGGGCGAGGACGACCCGCTTCACGCGGTCTCTACGAAGCGGCTGACCGAGATCCAACTCGAGAACATGCCGATGAGTCCGCCGATGAGGAGCAGTTCCAATGCGATGTGCCCGACGGGCACCGCCGAGAGGTCGAGCGGGAGGAACGGCAGATTCAGGGCAAGCTTGGGAACCAGCGCATGGTAGGTCGGCCATAACACCGCCAGCCCCACGGCGGCGCCGATCAATCCTGACAGCACGCCTTCGAGCACGAACGGCCATCGGATGGTCCAGCGCGTCGCGCCCACCAAGTGCATGATATTGATCTCGCGTTGGCGCGCGAACACGGTGAGCCGGATGGTGTTGTAGATGATCAGCGCGTTCGCGATCAGCAGCAGCACGATGATGCCGATACCGATGTAGCCGAAGACCGTCTCTGCGCGCAATAATTTCTGCGTGTGCTGACTGCCATAGTTCACATACGATACTTCGGGCCGGCTCGTGAATTCTTGCGCGACGACCGGCACGTTCTCGGGATCGATCGTATGGATGATGATCGAGTTGGGCAGCGGGTTGCTGTTGATCAGCCCGAGATCGACCTGACCGTGCAGGCGTTTGCGCAGATCCGCGAGCGCCTGATTCTTGCTGACGAAGCGCGCGCTGTCCACGCGTGGATCGATCTGCAGCGCGTGGAGCATCGCGGTGATGGTCGGGCCCTCGACTTCATCCTTGAGATAGACCGCGATCTCGAGCTTGCTGACCACGCTCTTCATGACGATGTCGGACGAACTGCGCAGGAACAGGAAGACGCCGAGGACGATGATCGAGATGGCGACCGTGCCGATAGCGGTGACGGCCATGGCGGCGTTGCGGGTGAAGTTCTGAGCGACCTCGCTCCAGAAAAAGCGGACTTTACCCCAATCCAACGTGGTACCGGCCCCGTTCTTCGTCGTGCGCGATGCGCCCGTGGATGAGGCGCACGACGCGGCGGCGCATGCGATCGACGCTGGCCTGATTGTGGGTGGCGACGACGACGGTCGTGCCTTTGGCGTTGATGCGCGCCAAAAGCGCCATGATCTCGCTGGAGGTCTCCGGATCGAGGTTACCCGTCGGTTCGTCGCACAGCATGATCAGCGGATTGTTCACGAGCGAGCGCGCGATGGCGGTGCGTTGCTGCTCGCCGCCCGACAACTCGTGCTGGAACATCTTGCTCTTGTGCGCGATGCCGACCAGTTCGAGCGCGCGCGGCACGCGGCGCATGACGTCGCGCGAACTGGCGCCCGTCACCTGTAGCGCGTAGGCGACGTTCTCCCACACCGTTTTTTGGCGCAGCAGCTTGAAGTCTTGAAAGACGACGCCGACTTTGCGGCGCAAGAACGGGACCTGCGATTCAGGTAGACGGGACAGAGGGCGGCCGTCAACGGTCACATCGCCCGCAGTGGGACGGACTTCGCGATAGATGAGCTTGAGGATGCTCGACTTGCCCTGTCCGGTGCTGCCGACGAGAAAAAGAAATTCGCCTCGATTTATTTGGAGGTTGATGTCGGAGAGGGCGTGGACGCCGTTAGGGTAGACCAGCTTGACGTCCTCAAACAGAATCACTCTGGAGTCTATGTTTCGCGGTCGGGTTCCGCCGCCCTGTGGCATGCCAGGCTTGTATGTGGTATGCCGGACTTTAGTCCGGCTCGAGCGAAGCTCGACGCGGCCATGGACTTCGATCTGACGTCCGATCAACTGGATGTGCAAAAACTATGTCGCGACTTCGCGGAGGGCGAGGTCGCGCCGCACGCGCAGGAGTGGGATGAGCAGTCGCGCTTCCCGCTCGACGTCGTGCAAAAGATGGCCAAGCTCGGGCTCATGGGCCTGCCGTTTCCTGAGAAATACGGCGGCGCCGGCGCCGACACGGTTTCGTACGCGCTGGCGGTGATGGAGATCGGGCGAGCGGATGCGTCGGTCGGCATCACCCTTGCCGCGCACGTGTCGCTTGGCACCGCTCCGTTCTTCATGTTCGGTTCTGAGAAGCAGCGTCAGGAGTATCTGCCGCGGCTGACCTCCGGGGAATCGTTGTGGGCGTTCGGACTCACCGAACCGCAGGCGGGCTCCGACGCCGGTGCGACCAAGACCACTGCGACGTTGAACGGCGGCGCGTGGGTCATCAACGGCTCGAAGTGCTTCATCACCAATGCGGGGACGCCGATCACAGGCGGAGTCACGATCACCGCGGTGACCGGGCGCGGCGACGGCGACCGGCCGGAGATCTCGAACATCATCGTGCCGACGGACACGCCGGGTTATTCGCGCGCCAAAGCCTATAAGAAGATGGGCTGGCGCGCCTCGGACACGCGCGAGTTGACGTTTCAGGACGCGCGCGTGCCCGAAGAGAACGTGCTCGGCCAGCTCGGTCAGGGCTTTCGACAGTTCTTGGACGTGCTCGACGGCGGGCGCATCAGCGTCGGGGCGCTTTCGGTCGGGCTGGCGCAAGCCTGTTACGACGCGGCGAGCAAGTATGCGAAAGAACGCCAGCAGTTCGGCCAGCCGATCTCCAAGTTCCAGGCCATACAATTTCAACTCGTGGACATGGCCGTGGAGATCGAGTTGGCGCGCACCGCGGTGCTCAAGGCCGCATGGCTCAAGGATCGCGGCCGCGAGTTCGCGCTCGCGGCGGCCATGTCCAAGCTCTACTCAGGTGAAGTGTCGCGCCGCTGCGCCAACGCCGCCGTGCAGATCCATGGTGGTTACGGCTTTATGGACGAGTATCCGGTGTCGCGCTACTGGCGCGATTGCAAGATCAACGAGATCGGCGAAGGCACGAACGAAGTGCAGCGCATGGTGATCGCCCGCCTCCTGGGTTTCTAATTGTAAGCGCCAGGTTTGTAGTGCCAGGTTTGTAGTGCCGGGGCTTTAGCCCCGGTTCTTGTGCTGCCGCGTCTGTAATGCTTGTTGTAGTGCCGGGGCTTTAGCCCCGGTTCTTGTGCTGCCGCGTC